>ERZ1673699.14-NODE-14-length-255264-cov-27.735828_pt1 | contig 255264 bp, 211 predicted proteins | sample MGYA00580229_ERZ1673699 | MGnify/ENA primary metagenome ERZ1673699 (study PRJEB41218, sample SAMN15661785) | gut metagenome | host: Homo sapiens | place: Canada: London | collected 2015-08-20/2019-03-30 | study: EMG produced TPA metagenomics assembly of... | reverse complement strand
GTTAATCAGAGGGTCCTTGGTTCAAGTCCAAGAGGAAGAGCAAAAAGGTTCGTCAATTAGGCGAACCTTTTTTGTTTTCCCACATTATCCCACACAAAAGACAAACATTTCTATTTCATATTCAAAGATTTAACATACATTTGCCAAATGTAAAGTAAGGAGTTTCATAAAAGCACCTGTCTTTATTTATTAGAAAAACATATTTTAATCCAAACACCAAACTACAATGAAAACTCTTTTATTCTTTTTAGTCATAGGATTCAGCCTATGTACCGCTGGTAAAGCACAAACCTCTCTTGTTTCTACGCGAGAAAAATTCCGCCACCATGAAATATCCGTCAGTTACGGCTTCCTCCCCATTACCGACGCCAATAGTATAGCCGAAGAGTTTATTGCTCCGACAGCAAGTTTTGGAATCTATACACGCGAGAAGACCAGCTATTACGGCGCTCTGAATATCAGTTATATTTATAGAATCAACCGTAAAATCAGCCTAGGCGTAACCGGAGGAATAACCGGTAATAGAGGGACGGCCAGTAGCCTTTATGAAGTTTTGGATGAGAATAAGAACGATGACCGGCGCTATCTGTATATCCTCCCCACCTTCCGGTGGCATTGGTTCACCCGCCCCCAATTCTCCCTATATTCCTCTGCAGGGCTCGGCGCCTATTTCCTCCGGAACAGCTTTGGAGGAGACACTTATCACAAAAAGGAATTTGCCTATCAGTTCAGTTTTCTGGGTATCGAATATGGAAATCAGTTTGCCTTCTTCACCGAATTCGGCGTAGGATATACGGGAACAATCGTGGCAGGCGGACGTTTCCGCTTCTGATTCACGAACCCGCCACTGCCAGCGTCAGGATACTAACATGTACGCCTCCCACATCTTTAAGCGCATCGGCACATGCAGTTGTAGTGGCTCCGGTGGTCAGTACATCATCCACAATAAGGATATGTTTCCCCACAAAGCGTTCCGGATAGCGGAGAAGGAAAATACCGTCTACATTTTCCCAACGCTCGTAAGCAGACTTTCGGGTCTGCGTTTCCGTATGTCTTCTGCGCAGCACGGAGGACACATCAATAGGAATACCCGTTACGGCAGAAACGCCGCGCGCTATACATTCACTCTGATTGTATCCGCGCAACTTTTGTTTGCGGGGATGTAGAGGAACGGGGATAATTACGTCTATACCACGGAAAAAACCGGTAGCCGCCAGCTCCGCTGCCATAAAACGCCCCATTATTTCTCCCAAATCTTTCCGGCCTCCATACTTCAGTTGATGCAGGATGTGGCGGAAATCACTTCCTTTGTGATAATAAAAGAAGGAAGTGCCGCGTTCCAGAGGTATCTTCCCCCAAAACATACGCTCCACGGAGTTGTCTTCGCGAAGATGATAGTTTGTCCGTGGCATATTCATATTACACCTGATGCAAATGCCCTCTTCTCCCTCTTGCAAAGAGCTCCCGCATACAGCACACTGACGCGGGAAGAAGAGATGGACAAAGGACAAGAACCAGGCTTTAAATGTGTTTTCCATAAAAAAGTGTAATAAGGCAATAAGAACCGTATCAGAATGGCAGCGCCTCCCGTACCAACCGCAAAAACAACGGATGCAGCGGCCCGTTGGTGGCTATGATATGATGCCCTTCTATAAAGTTCTCGTTTCCCAAAAAGTCTGTTACCTTACCGCCGGCTTCCAACACCATGAGTGCAGCCGCAGAGAAATCCCACTTACCGATAAAAGCTTCCAGCCAAGCGTCAAAACGTCCGGCAGCCACATAGCAGAGGGCAAGCGCCGCCGAACCATTCATGCGAATGCCTGCAACCTTACCGTAAAGTTCGTGTATCAAATGTTCGCCCGTACGGGCATACTGCTCGAAATTGTAGGGTAACTCTGTCACCACAAAAGCGTCTTTCGGTTCACTGACAAGCGAAACACGCAACCGTTCTCCGTTCACATAGGCTCCTCCTCCTTTCCAAGCATAAAAACACTCGTCTCGGCAGGGTTCATAAACCACACCCAGCAAAAGCGACTGCTTGTCACGCAAGGCAATACTTACACAATAGGGAGCATTGTCGTGAATATAGTTCGTTGTCCCATCCAAAGGATCCACTACCCAGCAATACGTTTCGTCACTATAGGCAGCAGACCCTTCTTCGGCAATGAATCCGGCTTCGGGAAGCAATTTCCTAAGGGCAGATACAACCTTTTTCTCGGAAGCCTTGTCCACATAAGATACATAATCGTGCGCATGTTTTTCCTGCACCACCTCCCGACGGAAACTTTTCCGCTCTTCCTTCAAAAAATGCCCGGCTTCACGGGCTACACAGCAGACAGCCTCTGTCAACGCCTTCAAATTTTCCATATTCTTATATTATTTACCATTCGCATCTTCCTGATAAATGAGCCTCCCCCGTTGGCTGACCGTCCACTCACCGTCTTCCAGACGTACGTTTTTCGTATCATCATCTTCCACATTCCAGGCATATCCACCGGCAGGCAGACCTCGACGGTCCAGAATTTCGTTCGAAACACCTTCCTCCGAGAAAAACAACTCCACTTGCGTAGAGTCCGGACTGAACACCAAGAACAAAGTCTTCCCGGCATCATCCACTGCATTCATGCGGACACCTTTCTCCCACAAACGGATGCAATCTTTCTGCACCTCGCTCCACGTATATCCGGCAGAAGCAATACAACCATGTTCGTCTTTATCACTACCAACCACGGCCTCTTTTTCCTTTCTCTCCGAAGTTTCCGCTTCCTTTTTACCGCCGTTTCCACAACCGGTCAACAAAGCTCCGGCACATATCAGGCACATAGATACAACCTTCATATTCATACGCTTGTTTTTATTAGTTTTCAATTGACAAAGTTAAAAACAAATCGGCAGTACTAAAAGTTTCTTCCCTTTTTATACGCACGGCTCTTTCGTTTAAAGGAGTTATCGGGAGTCAGAAGGAGTCATCAGCCGGCAAGTCGGCTTAGGAGTTAAAGCCGATAGTTCTGTGAATACATACACAAGAGTATCGGCTGTAACTCCTAGCGGAGCAAAGTGATAACTCCTCTAACTCTCTTGCTTGTCATGGCTTGAGATATACCACTGTTTTTCCACTACCATATTTGCGAATAATACCTTCTTCCAGAAATAGGTTCAAATCGGCCACCGCCTGATGTTTCGCCTTTCCGGTCAGCTGTTCATAATCAGTACGCGTAATGCAGCCATACTTATTCAAATGCTGCAACAGTTTTTTTCTCCGCTCCTCCAGTGTCAATTTGGAATGAGAGATATAGGGAGATGCTTTCCGTTCCAGCTCCATCGTCTGAAAGCGGTTGCGGAATTTACTGCCGATACGCAAGTTTACATTCTGAAAATGCACGGACGGAGAGCGAATATCCTTTTTATTCGCCACGGCCTTGTCGCACTTCAATGATAACGAAAAGAATCCCAATTCGCCCACTTCAACTATCCATCCGTCTGCCAGCCAGCTGTGCAACTCATCCGTTATAGCCTGCAACGTGCCATCGAGAATGGCAGGGCTGAAACCGGTAGCCTTGTGAACCAGTTCGCGGAATTTATCGGCAGGAATGGTTCCTTTGGGAAGAATACGGGCGTGAAGCAGCTTTTCTTCACCGTCCTCCGGAGAAGGATTGGGGGTCTGGTATAAATCGTAATAAGCACTCATATAATTTAGAATATCAGTTGGGCAATATTATTCATTCAATGCTGCAAGAACAAGTCCTGATGCACCGAGTTTAATTCGTTAGACAGTTGTTGCTGTTTCGTTAAACGTCCATCTTACGAAAGAACAACAATTGTCTAACGGAAAGAAGACATCTGTCTAACGAATTAAAAACAACGCCCAAAGGTATTAATAAAAAGGGAAGTAGGGATTAAAAAAGGGGAAAAATCGCTCTAATAATAGGTTCATTGGCGTAATAAAAGCTTTTATTCAGTTGGTTTTTAAACAGACTCTTAAATGAGCAAAGTTGAGAATAAAAAGTTGCCGTTCCAAACAAAGAAAGAATATTTATTTTGCTCCTGCTGGGCAACTCCATAACATCGCCATAGAACACCTTCCAAGCAGCGACTCTACTTTTATAGCGGAACAAATAAATTTCTATCGGTTGTCGTCTACGCGACAATTGGTTATGATAAAAGACAAAAGCCATATTAAAGAAGCTGTTCTCTATGGAGGTCTTAAATATGATGCTGATACAACAGCTTTAGTAGTCGAAAACAAAAAATATACTGATATTCCTCGAGACTTGAATATTCAACATACCTTCTATCCGGATTCCCTAAACCTGCGTGACGGAGCCAAATACCTTCCCGCCACTAAGATAGAAGCTGAACAAATTAAACAAGCACTAGAGAATACGAGACTTCAGCCAGCCTTATATATGGATTTACGAGGTACAGAAGAATCTTTTAAAGCTTTATCAGGTAAGAATATCAGTATGCTACATATCGCCACTCATGGTTTCTATTGGACAGAAACAGAAGCCAGACAGACAAAGGATCTTGATTTCTTGATGATGGGAGACAATAACCAATCACGCTACGTAGAAGACAAAGCATTGACTCGATCAGGACTGCTATTGTCAGGAGCAAATATTGCACTGAAAGGAAATCCTTTGCCGGAAGGATTAGAAGACGGCATACTCACCGCCAAAGAGCTTGCCGGTTTAGATTTACGAGGGTTAGACCTGGTAGTACTTTCTGCCTGCCAAACCGGACTGGGAGAAATAACCGGTGACGGAGTATTCGGCTTGCAACGCGGTTTCAAAAAAGCGGGAGCCAACACATTATTAATGAGTCTCTGGAAAGTGGACGATAATGCTACTCAACTCTTGATGACACAGTTTTACAAGAATCTGCTCGCAGGAAAGAGCAAATTTGAATCTTTGCGCGAGGCCCAGAAGTATGTACGTGACTACGAAGTTGAAATTGAAACAACTCCCGACAAGCGCTGGCAGTCAGAAGCCAGGCAAAAAGAAAAACAGAGCAAAAAGCCTATGCCCAAAGAGTTCAAGAAAATAAAAAAATATAAGGATCCCTTTTACTGGGCTGCATTCATTTTATTGGATGCAATTGATTAACTCTTAATTTATGAAAAACATGAAAAATTACTTATTGTGCATATTCCTTGCAGTATTTACCATCAGTATTTATGGGCAAAACCACAAGAATGCTGCGGACTATAGGACAGATGCAATAAATGGAAACGCGATTGCACAATTCTATCTCGGACAGAGCTACTTTAGGGGATGGGGTATAAAACCTGATACCATACAAGCCGTTTATTGGTGGCGAAAGTCGGCTGAGCAAGGAAATCCTGCTGCACAAAACAATATGGGTGCAGCCTATAGTAATGGCTGGGGGAATTTAACTCAAAATAAAGAAACGGCCATCTATTGGTATAAAAAAGCAGCTGAAAAAAATGGGGCTTTTCCACAAAAGAACCTTGGACGCATATATGAAGACAAAGAAAACTATGAAGAGGCTTTTATCTGGTATAAAAAAGCCGCCGAACACAATAATAGCCCGGAATCTTATTATGCACAAAGCCGCTTAGCCTATTTACTGAAAAACGGGTTAGGAGTCACAAAGAATTACCCCGCCGGAATGGCATGGACAAAACGAGCAGCTAAAAACGGGAATGCAAGCGGACAGATTTCGCTTGCAATCTCTTATGAATACGGCATAGACAACATCTTGAGAAAAGATGGGAATTCAGCGTTATATTGGTACAAAAAGGCTGCTCTCAACAAAGACATTGGAGAACTCCAGAAGTCTATAGCAGAAGCTGCCATAGAAAGATTGGAAGAAGCGGGATTCAACGGACAGAATACTCTCCTCAAAATGATACCGGACTATAAACCATTCTACACTGCACCTTCGGAAAGTGAACAGAAAAGCATGCATGAATCTGTTCGCAATAGCACGGTAGAGTGGGGAAAAACAATAGAAGGAGAGGCTTCTCTAGGACAAACCCAAAATGATGAAATAAATGGATTCAGGGTAGAATTCAAAGAAGATAATATTAAAATTGGCTTTACTAAAAACTCAGAATTCACTTTATTCATCCATATTCAAGAAGATGACATAATAGTTAAAAATGGCTCTGAAAATGGTGTAGAATACAACCGAAACACCGGAAAACCGTATATGCTGCTCCGCCCCTACAGTTATGAAATAGAAGCCAAAGAATATCCCGGACAAATATTTGAACGGACAAACTACACAAACGGGAATAAATATTGGGGAGAAACCTATAATGGACAACGCCACGGATACGGCATTCATATCTGGGAAAATGGGAATATGTGGTTCGGCCCTTGGAAGGATGGTGAAAGAAATGGATACGGCGCTTACTTTGATATTACGGCACACACCATTCAGTCAGGAAAATGGATTGGAAATGAATTGATAGCCGGTACTTCTTATATCTGTAAAGAAAAAGCGGAACCGGTTCTTCCAGTCAGAACCAGAACCGTTTCAAAACCATTTTCCTATAGCGGTACTGTTCGCTATATAAATTTACCGACCAGCTCATACATGTCATACATCACAGAAGCCATCAACAAATGGGGGAAATGCCGTACCGGAGCAATCACTATGTATGGAGCAGGAGTAGGAGTGTATGGGAATAGTGGATATGCCTACACCGGCAGTACTCCCAGCAAGCTTAAGAAACGTATAGAAGAAGCCAACAGCAGCAATGCTGAAATAACAGACATCAACATCACTGAAAATGGCAACTATGTAATTATCTTAGGCGGTTCAGGGTATTGGACTCTTGGTTATCCGGATGCATTCCTCAAAAAACTGGAACAATATCGTACAGGAGATTTAAGAGACGACAATATTCTTTCGGCCTGCTTCAATGATAGAGGAGAATGGGTAGTTATCACGGACAAGCATTACAGCTATTCAAATGAAACCATCAAAAATTTCATACTGAAAGCCGAAGAACTATACGAAGAGGTTTACTATGCCTATATTACCAATTACGGGATGATAGCTTGCTGCAAAAACGGAGTATATTACAAAAACATTCCATCCAATTTGGCAGAGGCATTGAAGAAACTCACATTCAAACCCAAAGTCATCAAGTTTACAGACAATGGATTGTACTTGATTACAGATGGAGAATCACAAAATTATTATTTTATGTAATCACTCATTTTTTTTAAATATAGGCAATAGGTTATAACATAGGACTTTCCATGTCGTCAAATGGCTAAATACAACGTTAAAAAAAGTCGTTCAGTCCCGTTAAAGCACCATGCCGTTTTTAAGTGTTGTAACTTCGCACCGTGGTCACAAAGAAACAGGTCTCGCTAACTGACGAGTGAACGAAACCGCAAGTAACAACCATTAAAAACAAAAAACATTATGGCATTTCGTTATGTAGTAAAAAAGAGAATGGTAGGCATTGGTACCAAAACCGAGAAGTATGTAGCTGCTTCTTATTCCGTAGCAAATATTGATTTTGATAGATTATGCGACCAGGTGACCAGTCAAGGGATGGTGCCAAGAGGTATCGTAAAAGCCGTATTGGACGGTATGATTGACGCACTCTGCACCTATGCCAGCATCGGTGCAACCGTACGGCTGGGAGACTTCGGAAGCCTCCGACCGGGATTGAACGGCAAAAGCCAGGAGGATGCAAAGTCTGTAACGGCTGATGTCGTTTACCGCCAGAAACTGATTTTCGTGCCGGGACAACGTTTGAAGAACATGATGAAACAATCGGGCATCACACGATTGGTAACCGGCTCTGAAATCGTGCCGGACAATGAAGAAAATCCCGGAGGAAACGAAAGCGGAGGCGGCGGCAATGATGGTGACCAAGGTGAAAATCCATTAGGATAAACTGATAGAGTTTTATCAAGGAAACAAACAATTCCACAGAGGAGGCTTCATGACAAGTCTCCTCTGTTTATTTATATGACCTGTTTCGCTATCCATGCACAAGCCTCAGCATCAGCCAACGCATGATGATGATGTTCCAACTGATAGCCACAGCAAACAGCCACTGTATGCAACTGATAGTTAGGCAATCCCTTTATAGCACGACGTGATGCCTGCAAAGTACAATAAAACTCATAATCCGGATAATCCATGCAGTAAGTACGGAAAACAGCTTTCAGGCAGCTTTCATCAAAGGCCTTGTTGTGCGCTACCAATGGCAAGCCTTCAATGCGTGGAGCTATTTCCTGCCACACAACGGGAAAGATAGGAGCATCCTGGGTATCTGCCAACGTCAGACCATGCACGCGGGTATTCCAATAAGTGTAATACTCCGGTTCGGGACGGATGAGGCTATAATAATGGTCCACAATCTCTCCATCACGTACGATAACCACTCCTACACTACAAACGCTGGTACGCTGTTCGTTGGCCGTTTCAAAATCAATGGCAGCAAAATCTTTCATCCGATATGGTTTTATAGTCGCCAAAGATACGAAAAATTCACTCTGTTCCTTTCATTCTACACCTGGTTTCCATTATCTTTGTCCCCCGGACAAAGGCTAAAATATCATGGAACATCCACTTTCGCAATTCAAATATTGTCCGAAATGCGGTTCAGCCCATTTCGAAGTTCATAACGAGAAGTCGAAGCAGTGCGCCGACTGCGGTTTCGTCTACTACTTCAACCCCTCTTCCGCCACCGTCGCCTTGATACTGAACGAGCGCGACGAGCTGTTGGTGTGCCGCCGCGCCAAAGAGCCTGCCAAAGGGACGCTGGACCTCCCCGGAGGCTTCATCGACATGACCGAGACCGGTGAGGAAGGCGTTGCCCGCGAAGTAAGAGAAGAAACCGGCATGAAGGTGGCAAAGGCCGAATATCTCTTCTCCCTACCCAATATTTACATCTATTCCGGCTTCCCCGTACACACGCTGGATATGTTTTTCCGTTGTACGGTGGAGGACACCTTGCACTTCGAGGCGATGGACGACGCGGCAGACCTCTTCTTCCTCCCCTTAAAAGATATCCGTACGGAAGAGTTCGGACTCGGCTCCATCCGCAAAGGAGTGGGTATCTTCCTGGAAGACATACGGAAGAACAAAAGTGAATGATTATTCGTTCCTATTATGGTATATATCCTAAAAAAGCCAAACAAGTGTAACATTTCCGGGTTAAAACCCGTATTTTTGTAAAATACCTATTCTAACAAAAGAAGATGAAACATAAAATCTCCCGAATATTGTGCACAGCACTCTGTTGCGCACCTTTACTCGCCTCAGCACAAACAAGCGAGAAGAGTACTTCTCCCAAGCGACTCTACCAGGAAGGACAAACGCTGTTCCAGCAAAAGGCCTATGCTGCCGCCATCTCTCCGTTGCAAGCCTATGTACGCCAGATGAATGCAGACGGCAAGCCTCTGCCCGATACCGGCGAGCGGCAAGAAGCGGAATACATGCTGGTATGCGCCGCATACGAGCTCAGAGACCCCAAAAGCATAGACTTGCTCCGCGCCTTCCTGGACGAATATCCTGATACTCCCCATGCCAACCGCATCTATGCATTAATCGCCTCCTCCTATTTCTTCGAAGGCAATTATGACGATGCCCTCGCCATGTTCAACTCCGCCCGCCTCGACCTTCTGGGTACCGAGGAGCGTGACGACATGACCTACCGCCTTGCCACCTGCTATCTGAAGACGGGCAATGTAAAGGAAGCAGCCATCTGGTTCGAGACGCTACGTAGCACCAGCCGCAAGTATACAGCGGACTGTGCTTACTACATCTCTTATATCCGATATACCCAAGGACGGTATGACGAAGCGCTCAGCGGTTTCCTGCCTTTGCAGGACAATGCCAAATACAAGGACTTGGTTCCCTATTACATCGCCGAAATCTATCTGTTGAAGAAGCAGTACGACAAGGCGGAAATCGTGGCGCAGAATGCACTGTCAGCCCATCCCGACGGTCTGAGCTACACCCACACGGCGGAGCTGAACCGTATCCTCGGTACAGCCGAATACCATTTCGGGAAGTATCACGAAGCCGTAAAGTCCTTCGGACAATATATAGAACACAATGCCGAATCTGCCGCTCATAGAAGGGATGCCCTTTACATGCTGGGAATGTCCTATTATCAATGCGGCGTGTATTCGCAAGTCCCCTCCGTCCTCGGCAGAGTGACTGCCGAAAACGATGCCCTTTCGCAGAACGCATACCTGCACATGGGACTGGCTTATCTGCAACTGGCAGACAAGACCAAAGCGCGTATGGCCTTCGAGCAGGCTGCCGCCTCCAACGCCGATATGAAAGTCAAGGAACAAGCCGCCTATAACTACGCCTTATGCATTCACGAGACCTCCTATTCCGCTTTCGGCGAATCGGTGACCGTCTTCGAGAAATTCCTGAACGAGTTCCCGAACTCTCCTTATGCCGAAAAGGTCAGCAACTACCTGGTGGAAGTATACATGAATACACGCAGCTATGATGCCGCACTCAAGTCCATCGACCGTATCTCCCATCCCAGCAAAGCCATTCTGGAAGCCAAACAAAAGATTCTGTTCCAACTCGGGACCCAGTCTTTTGCCAACACGCAGTTCGAACAAGCCATCGGTTACTTCAACCAAAGCGTCACGTTGGGGCAATACAACCTCCAGACCAAGGCAGACGCCCTCTACTGGCTCGGCGAGTCTTATTACCGCCTGAACCGGATGAGAGAAGCTGCCCGCAATTTCAACGAATATCTGTCACTCACCCGGCAGAGGGATACGGAAATGTTTGCCCTTGCCTACTATAACCTGGGCTACATCGCTTTCCACCAGAAAGACTATTCGACGGCAGAGAACCGTTTCCGCAACTTTGTCCAACTGGAGAAAGGCGAAAACCCGACCGCATTGGCAGATGCCTACAACCGCATCGGTGACTGTAACCTGCACGTCCGCCGTTTCGAGGAAGCCAAGCAATACTACGCCAAAGCCGAGAACCTGAACACTCCCGCCGGAGACTATGCCGTCTATCAATTAGCACTGGTATATGGCATGCAGAAAAACTATACGGAAAAGGTGAGCATGCTGGACCGACTTGCAGCCAAATATCCCAACTCGCCCTACGCCATCAATGCCCTCTACGAGAAGGGACGCTCCTACGTACAGAGCAACAACAGCCGCCAGGCTATCGCCACCTTCCGCGAGCTGCTTGCCAAATACCCCGAAAGCCCCGTCAGCCGTAAAGCCGCCGCCGAAATCGGTCTGCTTTACTACCAGAACGACGACTATGACCGTGCCATAGAAGCCTACAAACATGTAGTCACCCAATATCCCGGAAGCGAGGAAGCCCGCCTTGCCATGCGCGACTTGAAGTCCATCTACGTAGATGCCAACCGCGTGGACGAGTTTGCCGCCCTTGCCGCCCAGATGCCGGGAGAAATCCGCTTCGAACCCAGTGAGCAAGACTCGCTGACTTACATCGCTGCCGAAAAAGTATATATGAAAGGCGAAGCCACACCTGCCAAAGAGAGCTTCACCCGTTATCTGCAAAGTTATCCGGGAGGCGCTTTCAGCCTGAATGCACACTACTACCTCTGCGTCATAGGCAAAGAGCAGAAAGATGAAGAGGCGGTATTGGAACATGCCGGAAAACTGCTGGAATACCCCGATAACCCATATTCTGAAGAGGCTTTGCTGATGCATGGAGAAATTCTGTTCAACCGCCAGCAATATGACCTGGCATTGGCCGACTACAAGAAATTGCAGGCCAAAGCCACCACGGCAGAGCGCCGCCAGCTTGGCGCTATCGGTGTACTGCGCTGTGGAGCACTGATGCATGATGATGCGGAAGTCATCAACGCCGCCACAGCCTTGCTTGCCGAAGCCAAGCTGTCTCCGGAGCTCCGGAACGAGGCGTTGTACTACCGTGCCAAGGCATACCTCAACCAGAAAGCCGACAAGAAGGCAATGGATGACCTTCAGCTGCTGGCCAAAGACACCCGTACCCTTTATGGAGCCGAAGCCAAATATCTGGTGGCATTACAATGGTACAATGCCGGTAATTATGCCTCTGCAGAAAAGGAAATCCTTAATTTCATCGACCAAAGCACACCGTATGCCTACTGGCTGGCACGCAGTTTCATCCTTCTGTCTGATGTATATGTAGCCATGGACAAGAAGCTCGATGCACGCCAATACCTATTGAGCCTGCAGCAGAACTACCAGGCCGACGACGATATAGCAAGCATGATTAACGAAAGACTGGAGAAATTGAAGTAAGAAATATAGCACATTATGAAAAAGATACAATATATCCTCGCAGGAACTATGCTTGTCTCCCTCTCTTTGGGAGCACAAGCCCAGACACAACCCCAAGACACCACCATGAACCGTACGGTAGTCGTGGAACAAGAATATAATCCGGACATCATGGATGCCTCCAAAGTGAACGTGCTTCCCAGGGTGGAACCTCCTACCGTCAGCAAAAAGGCGGTGGAATATGACGCCACCCTGATGCCGGCAACCCAAATCCCCGCAGGTATCATGCAAGCCTATACCGGAAAAGAGACGCAGGCGAAAGCGCTGCCCGGATATGTACGCTTGGGATACGGTAACTACGGTAACCTCGATGTACGCGCCAACTACCTCTTCTCTTTATCCCCCAAAGACCGCCTCAACCTGACATTCACAATGGATGGCATGGATGGCAAACTGGACTTGCCGGATAATGGCGGGAAGTGGAATTCATTCTACTACCGTACCCATGCTGCCATGGATTATGTACATGCCTTCAGCAAAGTCGATTTGAATATTGCCGGAAAGTTCAACCAAAGCAATTTCAACTTCCTGCCCGACTTCGTCAGCAACAAGCAGAAATTCGTTTCGGGTGATGTACATTTCGGGGTAAGTTCCACGAGCGACGATATGCCTCTCCAATTCCGTGCCGAAACCAGTTTGTTGGTCTACCAGCGCCAACACGACCTCATGGTGAGCAATATCAAAGAAAATATCGTGCGTACCAAAGCCGATGTCACCGGTTCCATCTCCGATGAGCAGACCATCGGCATGGCTTTTGCCATGGACAATACATTCTACAGCGACGGACGTTTCGAGAATCACACCGACGTAGACTTCAATCCATACTATCTCTTTCAGAATGACGACTGGAAAATACGTCTCGGCGCACACGTCGACCTGGCTTTCGGCTTCGGCAAGAAGTTCCGCGCCGCTCCCGACGTAGAAATACAATACATCTTCTCGGACAGCTACATCCTCTACGCACAAGGTAAGGGAGGACGGCTACAGAACGATTTCCGCCGTCTGGAAACCATTACGCCTTATGGCATTACAAACCAGCAGCTTGACAATACCTACGAACAGCTCAACGCAGCCATCGGCTTCAAGGCAAGTCCGGTCAGCGGATTGTGGTTCAACCTATACGGCGGGTATCAAGATTTGAAAAACGACCTGATTGACACTCCGACTGTCAAGTCCGACGGGATAAGCAATGTTTTCCTCACAGAAGACACCAAGAACCTCTATGCCGGAGCCGACCTGAGCTACAACTACAAGGATGTTTTCTATCTCGCCGCCAATGCCGTCTATCGCCATTGGACAACGGACTCAGACGGTTCTGATGTCGTAGTAAGTTTCAAACCGGCCGTAGAAGGCAATCTCAATCTCAAGGTACGCCCCATCTCCCCACTGCTTGTCGGCATCGGCTATCAGCACATCTCACGCCAAGGCGTGGAGGGCAACAAGGCAGACCCCGTCAGCAATCTCTATCTAAACGGCAGCTACGAACTCTTCAAAGGAATCTCCGTGTATGCGCGCGTGAACAACTTGCTGAACAAAGATTACCAGTACTACTGGGGATACCCTTCAGAAGGTCTCAGTTTCTTAGGTGGAGTAAGCTTCCTCTTTTAATAGAGGTAGCACAAGCCGAAGCTCTAATTTGAACAAAAAAGGTCATTTTTGCTAAATTCTCCTTATATTATAAGGTGGGAAGAATCTTTTTTTCCTACTTTTGCGGGCGAATTCAGTGGCGGGAGTCACTAAAAAACAGAAATTTATGCAGAAAAACCTTGTCATAGTCGAGTCTCCGGCGAAAGCAAAAACCATCGAGAAATTCCTTGGAAAAGATTTCAAAGTCCTTTCCAGCTACGGCCATATACGTGATTTGAAGAAAAAAGAATTCAGTATTGACGTAGACAAAGACTTCAAACCGCATTACGAGATACCGGCGGATAAAAAGAAACTCGTAACCCAGTTGAAAGAAGAAGCCGAGCAGGCAGAAACCGTATGGCTGGCTTCCGATGAGGACCGCGAAGGGGAAGCCATCGCATGGCACTTGTACGAAGTGCTGAAACTGAAACCGGAACACACCAGACGTATCGTCTTCCATGAAATCACCAAAGGTGCCATCCTGAAAGCGATAGAAAATCCCCGTGACATTGACATCAACCTGGTCGATGCCCAGCAAGCCCGACGTATCCTGGACCGTATCGTAGGTTTTGAACTTTCACCGGTATTGTGGAAGAAAGTGAAACCTGCCCTTTCTGCAGGCCGTGTACAGTCCGTAGCCGTCCGTCTCATTGTAGAGCGCGAACGCGAGATACATGCATTCCAAACCGAAGCATCCTACCGTGTTACCGCCGTATTCCTCGTTCCGGACACTGACGGCAAAACAGTGGAAATGAAAGCCGAACTGGCGCACCGGCTCAAGACAAAGGCAGAAGCCCGGAAATTGCTGGAGAGCTGTAAAGCAGCTACGTTTACCATCAGCGACATCACTACCCGTCCGCTGAAGAAAACTCCCGCCGCCCCGTTCACCACCTCTACCTTGCAGCAGGAGGCTGCCCGCAAACTGGGATTCACCGTGGCACAGACCATGATGGTGGCGCAACGTCTGTACGAATCCGGATTGATAACCTACATGCGTACCGACTCCGTCAACCTTTCCGAACTTGCCGTCAACGCCAGCCGTGAAACCATCTCCAACCTGATGGGCGAACGTTACGTACACAACCGCCACTTCGCCACCAAGACCAAAGGAGCGCAAGAAGCCCACGAAGCTATCCGCCCCACCTATATGGAGAATGCCAAGATAGAAGGTACCCCGCAGGAAAGAAAGCTGTACGACCTCATCTGGAAACGTACCATCGCCTCGCAGATGGCAGATGCCGAAGTGGAAAAGACAACCGTAACCATTGCTATCAGCAACGAGACGGAGACTTTCACTGCAACCGGCGAAGTGGTGAAATTCGACGGTTTCCTCCGTGTCTACCGCGAATCATACGATGATGACGTAGAAACCCAGGAAGATGAGGCACGCCTACTGCCCCCTCTGAAAAAAGGACAGAAGCTCGAACATGAAGGTATCACTGCTACCGAACGTTTCACCCAACACCCTCCCCGCTACACGGAAGCAAGCCTTGTGCGCAAATTGGAGGAACTGGGTATCGGACGTCCGTCTACCTATGCTCCTACCATTTCCACCATCCAGCAACGCGAATACGTGATAAAAGGAGAAAAAGCAGGTGAAGAACGCACCTACAATGTGCTTAACCTGCAGGGTAATGAAATAACGGACAACAACCATACAGAAATCACCGGAGCCGAAAAGTCAAAACTGATGCCGACAGACACCGGTATTGTGGTCAATGACTTCCTGATAGAGTACTTCCCGGACATCCTTGACTACAACTTCACAGCGAGCGTCGAAAAGCAATTCGACGAAATAGCCGAAGGTGACAAGCAATGGACCGCCATTCTGAAAACATTCTATAAGAAATTCCATCCTTCGGTGGAGAACACGCTTGCCGCGAAAACCGCCCACAAGGCAGGCGAACGGATTCTAGGAACAGACCCCGTCAGCGGAAAACAAGTGTCTGTAAAAATCGGACGTTTCGGCCCAGTAGCACAGATAGGTACTGCCGAAGATGAGGAAAAGCCCCGTTTCGCCCAGGTAAAAAAAGAAATGTCCATCGAGACCATTACGCTGGAAGAAGCGCTGGAGCTGTTCAAACTTCCCCGTACTCTCGGAGAGTACGAAGGCAAGAATGTAGTCGTAGGTGCGGGACGTTTCGGACCTTATATCCAGAACAACGGCTTGTATGCCTCATTACCCAAGACAATGGACCCGATGACTGTTACGCTGGAAGAAGCTATTGAACTTTTGCAAAAGAAACAAGAAGCAGAAGCCCAGAAACATATCAAGAAGTTTGAGGAAGAACCGGAACTGGAAATCCTGAATGGACGCTATGGCCCTTACATCGCTTATAAAGGCAGCAACTACAAGATTCCTAAAGACATCATCCCTCAAGACCTGAACCTTCAGGCTTGTCTGGAAATTGTGAAACTGCAAAGCGACAAGGATACGGGCAAGTCTAAGCGGACTGCAAAGGCGGTGAAAGCAACGAAAACTACGAAAACAACCGCCAAAGCAACTGCCAAAACGAGCAAGACGAAATAGGATGAAGCCGATTTACTCTTCCTTTCATATCGGAAGAGTTTCGGACAATCCGAAAGAAGCCCAAGGTTCAGAGTACCTAAATACTTTTTTGTACAACCAGAGTTTTCACGGTATTTGTCATCTCTGCATGCCCGATTCTTCAGGCACGGATGATGCGGATAAAGAAAGCCAATAGTGCCACTGCAACATCACTGCATATCTTATGCAGTGTCACTGCAATAGTGTTGCAGTGGCGCTGCAAAAGGCGTGCAGTAGTTTTGCAGTGGAGTTGCACTGATTATCAACTTCTTATTTTACCCACATAAAATGAGGGAAAAGATTTATCTACATAAAATGGAGGAAAACACTCCTTTAGCCAGTTTTTGTAAAAAAGCCTTGTGTCTTCGTTAAATATTGCATATATTCGCCGTGCATGCAAGATGGATAAGTAAAACTCAACCGTCAAGATGCAAAAAAGACAATATACCATGAAGCAAATCAACCTTTTATCGGCACTCCTGCTGCTATGCCTCTATGCCTGCAACAACAAACCATATCCTCATACTATGCAAGTGGCAGATAAATTGGTATATAGTAATCCGGACAGTGCCTGCCTATTGCTGGAACAACTCCGTGACAGTATCACTACAGAACCCAAAGCCACACAGATATATTACCAACTACTGAACATAAAGGCCAGAGACAAAGCCTATATTACACATACCTCTGACAGCCTCATCCTGGAAGTTCTGCATTATTATGAAGATAAAAAAGACAAAACGCATTTACCCGAAGCATATTACTATGCCGGGCGAGTATATGCCGACTTAGGAGATGCCCCACAAGCATTAGACTACTATCAGAAAGCAGCAGAACTGTTGGAAGGAAGTACGGATTACCGATTGCAGAAAGTGATTTATAGTCAAATGGGAGAATTGTTCCTTTATCAGGGAGTATATGAAGAGGCGATGAAAACATACAAAAAAGCTTATCGGTATAGTGCATTGACCAAAGATGAAAGAAGTATAATTGTCAACCTCTGCAATATAGGGACAACTTGGATGGCTTTCGATAAGCAAGACAGTATTTTACACTATTATACACTTGCACTAGCACAAGCCGAGAAGAACAAAGATAAAGAATCAATAACCATGATGCACTATCGCTTCATTGATCTATATATCCAACTAAAGCAATACGATTCAGCCAAAGCCATATTGCAAACGGTCATACTTTCTACACCACCACAAGAAACAGCGCAATATGCAACCGTTGCAGCTTCATATCACGAAATGGGGAAATTTGATTCTGCACAGCACTACTATAATATCATGCTGAAGAGTGATAATATCTATGCCCTACAAGCCGCTCATTGGGGATTAGCAAAAATCTCAGAAAGAGATTCCAATTGCTCTTCCATTTTATATCACCTCCAGCACTACAATGAATTGACCGATTCCATCAAAAACATTACAGACAGCGAAAGTATCCGTAAAATGCAGTCACTTTACAATTATCAACTACATGAAAAAGAAAGTAACCGATTAAAAAACCAAAGTACCCGCCAACAGTTCTGGATATTATCTTCACTCTTGACATTAAGTATTCTGGTGCTTGTCTTCCTTATTTATTTTTACACAAACAAACAAAAGAAAGCCCGTTTGGAGAATAGCTTGAAAGAGCTGAAACGGCAAAAAGAGGAGCAGTACCAAAGAAGTACACAATACATTGAAGACAATAAGCACAAAATAGCGCTATTGGAAAAAGATTTGCAAACAACCAATCAGAGCAACAATGCTATGCAAAAGCTGCTCTTGGCACAAAAAGAGCAGATACTTCACATGAACTGCAAAATAGAAGCAGACCAAAAAGAACAATCCTTAGCCGAAATAGCCTTTCGCCAATCCGATATTTACTGCAAATTCAAAGATGCCGCTAACGACAATAAACCTATTGATGCCCAAGACTGGGAAATGCTACGCATCAAAGTGGATCGTTGCTATAAAGATTTCACAGCACGCCTGCAAGCCATCTACCCCGTAAGCGACATTGAAATGAAAATCTGCCTATTACTCAAAATAGGAATCAACGTAACAGGTATCGCACAGCTTACCAGAAGAACTAAATCAGCCATTGTCTCTGCCCGCAAAAAGCTGTATGAAAAGACACACGGGGAAGTTGGCAAACCGGAACAATGGGACAAAATTATTCAGTCGTTATAGATGCCTATATAAAAAGGTACAGTTATACACACAAAAATCGCACAAAATAGCACGTCAAAACAAGAACCGCACAAAAACCGCACAGTTCTTAAATGAGAAACAAATTGAAATCCCATAAATTCGCAAACTAAAACTCAAATACATCAAATTATGAAACGTTTGCTTATTATTATTTGTTCTTGCCTTCTTTACATAGGATTATGTTCAGCTAAGACGAAAATATATTTAGAGAGAAAGCAAAAAAACGCCCAAACGCGTTCTTTAGTCACAGAACCAACGGCCAACCACGAAGGCAATACCATCTATCTACAATCCGATGTCTCCATAAAGGAACTTCAAGTGACCGTCAAAGACGAAAAAGGAAACATCATTTCTTCAGAGTTCATTTCTCTCTCTTCCCAGCAATCCTATGCTTTTTCTATAGGAGGTGCAAAAGAAGGAATTTATATTTTAGAGTTGAATGACGGAAAAGAGGAATATTACGGCTATTTTGAAATCTACTAATAGAATCAAACATGAAAATAGTTTGAATTAAAAAAACAATAAACGAGAACTCAAAAACGCCCAATTATCTACATCTCTAATTAAATTTGAAATGAAGAAAATCTTACTCACACTATTAATATACATAGCATATTGTATTTTTGTACAATGCGAAAATGATAAGCTACAAGAAAGTTTAGTTATTGCCACTATACTTTCAAAAACTGTAAATACAGTAGACCCTATTACGCTTAATGAAAACAAAAAAATGCAATTATTAGAGGAAAACAGTAATGAAATAGTATTACTTTCTCTAAATGCAATTAAAGAATTTACATACCAAGAAGGATACGAATATAAGTTAAGCCTATTAAAAACAAAAATTGAAAAGCCAGAATACATTGTAGACGCTCCTTCATTTGAATACAAATTATTAAATACAATTTCAAAAATGAAAGTAGAGTAGTAAACTAACATACCATACTTCATTAAAAAACGAAAATCATGAAAAAGAAAATCATTTTTTCAAACTGTATTTTTTTACTTTCTTTATTAGCTTGTACAAATGAGCTAAAAGAAGAAACCTCTTCTTTAAATACAATTCCTATTGATGTAATTAATTTAGAAGAAGCATTTCCTAATAAGACTAAAGAAACTGTGACTTTGCAAAATGGAATATCATTCGAAAGGTATAATGATTTAATTATTTGGGGAGGAGATATGATAATATCCGAAAAGATGTTTAATTCTTTTAATAATCCTACTCAGACCAGAGGCGGAATCGTTAATAATCCAGACTTTAAATGGCCCAATGGGATTGTTTATTACAAATTTGACTCTGCAATATCAAAAACGACTAAAGAACATATTCAACAAGCCATGGATGAATGGAAACAATCAACTTCTAAAATCATCACATTCACAGAAAGAACATCTCAAAAAAATTACATCAAGTTCATCAATGGAGATGGTAATTATTCATCAGTCGGAATGAGAGGTGGAGAACAAATTCTTAGCATTAGCAAATATGACAGTAATAAAGGTACTGCTTTACACGAAATAGGACATGCACTTGGATTAATTCATGAGCAGCAACGACGCGACAGAGACGAATATATTAATATAAATTGGGACAATATTCAGTCTGATAAAAAAAGTAATTTCAAGATATGGGAAGAAAGTCACGCCGTGATTAAGTACATTCCTGATGTACTATTTGATTATAAATCTATAATGCTATATCCTTCTTATAATTCTTTTGCTATTGATTACTCGAAGCCTACAATGACCAAGAAAGATGGTTCGACATTTAATGCACAAAGAAACAACCTTAGTTATATTGATATAGTAGCAATTTACGATATTTATGGTTTCCCCACTGGAGGAGGAGGTCCTTCCGTCACTTCCATCAAATAAACACTTATCTATCTTGACTACTATAATGAAGAAAATTACAATGTACGCCACAAAACAAATTTCTATCACAAGTATATAAAGAATAAGCCCGAAGAAGTATCTTCGGGCTTATTCTTTATTATAGTGCGGTGCTTACATTCTGTCAGGTACCTCAATTCCCAATAAGCCCATACCTAAGCGTACCACCTTGGCTACATTCTCGGACAATGCAAGGCGGAATACCTTCACTGCTTCGTTCTCCTCACGCAAAATGCTGAAGTCATGGTAGAACTGATTATATTCCTTCACAAGGTCATACGTATAGTTTGCAATGATGGACGGACTGTAGTCCTCACCTGCCTGCTTCACAATAGCGGCAAAGTCGGCAACCATCTGTATCAGCCCCTCTTCCTTCTCACTCAGTTCAATGCCGGCAGGCAACTGGGCAGGAATTTCGATACCTGCCTCTTTTGCCTTGCGGAGAACAGACTGGATACGTGCATAAGTATATTGGATGAACGGCCCCGTATTACCATTAAAGTCGATGGACTCTTTTGGATTGAATGTCATGTTCTTGCGGGCATCCACTTTCAGGATGAAGTACTTTAAGGCACCCAGACCAACGATACGGGCGATATTGTCTGCCTCTTCCTTTGTCAGACCATCCAGCTTACCCAGTTCATTGCTGGTTTCTTTGGCTGTATCAATCATCTCCGCCATCAGGTCGTCAGCATCAACCACGGTACCTTCGCGGCTCTTCATCTTGCCCTCGGGAAGTTCCACCATACCGTAAGAGAAGTGCACCAACCCTTTACCCCATTCGAAGCCCAGTTTGTCGAGCAGGATGGACAATACCTGGAAATGGTAATTCTGTTCGTTGCCTACCACATAAATCATCTTGTCGATGGGATAATCTGCAAAACGGAGTTTGGCAGTACCTATATCCTGCGTCATGTAGACGGATGTACCGTCCGCACGCAGCAGCAGCTTGTGGTCCAGCCCCTCCCCCGTGAGGTCCGCCCATACAGAGCCATCTTCTTTCCGGTAGAAGAAGCCTTTCTCCAGGCCCTCCATTACCTTCTCCTTACCTTCGAGGTACGTGTTTGATTCGTAATATATCTTATCAAAAGTTACACCCATCATACGGTAAGTCTCGTCAAAACCTGCATACACCCAGTCGTTCATCTTCTTCCAGAGCGCACGTACTTCCGGGTCATTGGCCTCCCACTTTACCAGCATTTCACGAGCCTCCTTCATCAAAGGAGATTCAGCTTCCGCCTTGGCTTTGGCTTCTTCCTCATTCATGCCTTCGCTTTGGAACTTGGCCATCAGTTCTTTCACTTCCGCTTTATAATGCTTGTCGAAGGAAACATAGTAATCGCCAATCAAGTGGTCTCCCTTCTTGCCGGATGATTCGGGAGTTTCACCATTCCCGTACTTCTGCCATGCCAACATGGACTTGCAGATATGAATTCCACGGTCATTGACAATATTTGTCTTTACTACCTTATTACCGTTGGCAGCCACTATATTAGCCAGCGCATTTCCCAAAAGATTATTGCGTACATGGCCCAAATGAAGCGGTTTGTTGGTGTTGGGAGAAGAATACTCAATCATCACCAATGGAGAGTTGTCAGTAGCAGCCACGATACCGTACTGCTTGTCCGCATGAATGCCATTCAACAATTCTATCCACGCAGAGGAGGCAATGGTCAGGTTCAGGAAGCCCTTGATGACATTAAATGCTGCAACCGAAGGCTCGTTTGCCTGCAAGTATTCACCAATTTCCTGGGCCGTCTGCTCCGGTCCTTTCTTGGACATACGGAGGAAAGGGAATACAACCAGCGTGAGGTGTCCCTCAAATTCTTTCTTGGTTTTCTGCAACTGCACTTGTGCGGCAGGAACATCCTGTCCGTAAAGCGCTTTCAGTCCGCCGATGACGGACGATACCAGTTTCTGTTCTATATTCATGATTCAAATGTATTTTCCTGCGTGCAAAGATAGCGTAAACCGAAATCAGTACAAAACAAGCAGGCTTGTTTTTATGGCCTCACAAGATATTCAACATACAAAGAGGGGACGCTCTTTGTAAAACGTCCCCTCTTTGTATGTTGAGTATACTGTTCTTATTCAGCTGTCAATTCCGTACCTGGTTTGAATTTAACAACTTTCTTTGCAGCAATCTCGATAGGCTTTTTAGTAGAGGGGTTGATACCCATACGCGCTCCTCTTTCCACCACACTGAAAGTTCCAAAACCAACCAATGATACTTTATCACCGGCCTTCATTGCCTTAGTGACTGATGCGATAAATGCATCCAATGCTTTCTTTGAATCAGTCTTTGACAAACCAGACTCCGCTGCCATAGCGCTAATAAGTTCCGCCTTATTCATAATGCTTAAAATTAATTAATATGTTACACAAAAGATATTTTTACTTTTCATCACAAACCTCCACAAAAATAGAGCAATATTTCTGAATATCAAATAAAAACATTAAAAAAATATTGGAAAACAGCGAAAAAGAAGGAATAGAATCTGCTTTTTCTGTTATAGAACAGAATTTATTCGTATTTTTGCCGGAGAAAGCAAAAACAGACAACTGTTTTTGAACTGTAAAATGAATTGAAACAACAGATTATGAATACTATACCTACTGTAACCAAAAACCTTTTAATCATTAATGTGCTGATGTTTTTGGGCACCATTGTCGCCCAAAGCTACGGCATCGACCTCGCCCAATATCTGGGATTGCATTTTTTCCTTGCCGAAGATTTCAATGCAGCACAATTGATAACATATATGTTCATGCACGCCGGATTCGCGCACATATTTTTCAACATGTTTGCTGTATGGATGTTCGGACGTATTTTAGAGCAGGTATGGGGGCCAAAACGATTTCTGTTCTACTATCTGGTGTGCGGTATAGGAGCCGGAATTATCCAGGAGGTGGTACAGTATATTCATTATGAGACAGTACTTTCCGCCTATGACAGCGTAAATACTGGCATGGCCATCATCCCGATGGAGGAATATCTCAATATGATGACTACCGTGGGAGCTTCGGGAGCAGTATACGCCATTCTGCTGGCATTCGGCATGTTGTTCCCCAACCAGCAAATGTTCATCTTCCCGTTACCGGTTCCCATCAAGGCCAAATATTTTGTTATCGGATATGCCTTGATTGAACTTTATGCCGGATTTGCAAACAGTGCAGGAGACAATGTGGCTCACTTCGCACATCTGGGTGGTATGGTATTCGGCTTTATCCTAATTATGTACTGGAGAAAAAAGAACAGAGGAAATGGCTACTATTATAACTGATTTGAAAGAAACCTTCCGTAGGGGGAACATTTATATCCAACTGATTTACATCAATGTAGCGGTATTCATACTTACTACGCTAACCGAAGTCATGTTCCAGTTGTTCAACCGGAGCATAGCAGGCGTATTCGAATGGCTGGAACTGCCGGCATCAGTCCTACGCTTCATCCTGCAACCATGGTCACTACTGACATATATGTTCATGCATGCAGGATTCATGCACATTCTTTTCAATATGCTGTGGCTTTACTGGTTCGGTGCACTGTTCCTGAGTTTCTTCTCTGCAAAGCATCTCCGGGGTGTATACATTCTGGGAGGAATTTGCGGCGGTCTGCTCTATATGGCCGCCTATAACATTTTCCCGTATTTCCGTCCCATGACAGACTATTCTTTCATGCTGGGCGCTTCTGCCTCTGTACTTGCCATTGTAGCCGCCACCGCCTATCGCGAGCCCAACTATCCGATACGGCTACTGCTGTTCGGAACCATCCGGCTGAAATACCTGGCACTCATCGTTATAGGCACCGATTTACTGTTCATCACCTCCAGCAATGCCGGTGGACACATCGCACATTTAGGAGGTGCGCTGGCAGGGGTATGGTTTGCCGCCAGCCTCAGCAAAGGTAGTGACCTGACCTCATGGATAAACAAATGTCTGGATACCTTAGTTTCCATCGTCAGCTTCAAACCCAGAAAGCCGAAAATGAAAGTACACTACGGTACTGGCAAACAAAAAGATTATGATTACAACGCACGGAAAAAAGCCCAATCCGACGAGATAGACCGCATTCTCGACAAATTAAAGAAATCGGGATACGAAAGCCTTACTACAGAGGAAAAGAAAAGCTTGTTCGACGCGAGTAAACGTTAAACCAATGGAAAATGGAAAACGGAAAATGAAAAATGAGAATATAACCGCCACTCTTATTTTCAGTTTTCACCTTTCAATTTTCAACTATTATAATGAAGCATCTCGGTAATTTTGTCGCTCTCCTGATTTTAGCGGTCAATGCCTTATTTACGGGCCTATTACTGTTCACCGCCTATAGTCCGCACATCCAGCCGGTCACACATCCGGTGCAATCGTGCCTGGGGCTGACATTTCCCGTGTTCCTGATGATAAATGCCGGCTTCCTCATTTTTTGGCTGGTCATCCAGCGCTATAGGTCGGCTTTGCTGCCCCTAATAGGGATGTTGCTCTGCTATTCGCAGATACGCACCTATCTGCCCATCAACTTCCATACAGACCACTTACCGGAAACAAGTATCAAACTGCTCTCCTACAACATTATGGGATTTGACGGTGCCGCCAAACAAGATGGCAAAAACCCGATATTGACCTATTTGAAGGAAAGTGGCGCCGATATCCTCTGTCTGCAGGAATATTCCACAGTACAATCCTCAAAGCATCTTTCGCAAAAAGACGTAGAGCGGGAACTCAAGGCATATCCATACCACCGCATCAACACAGTGGGTAGCGGAAAGGGACATACCAACAAGATAGCATGTTACTCTAAATTTCCGATTCTCTCGTCACGCATATTGGATTATCCCAGCGAATACAACGGTTCGGTACTCTATGAAATCAAGATTGGGGAAGACACGGTTACCCTCATCAACAATCATCTGGAGTCCAACAAGCTGACCAAAGCCGATAAAGTCGTGTACGAAGACATGCTGAAATCTCCCGAAAAGGAAAAAGTGAAAAGCGGCGCACGCCTGCTCATACGCAAGCTGGCAGAAGCATCGGCCATCCGTGCCCCGCAAGCTGACACTATTGCACATGAAATAGCCGCTTCACCGCATCCTTACATTATTGTATGCGGCGATTTCAACGATACCCCCATCTCCTATACCCACCGCACCATCGCCCAGGATTTGGACGACGCATTCACCCAATCAGGACGAGGGTTGGGCATCTCCTACAACCAAAACAGATTCTATTTCCGGATAGACAACATACTGACAAGCAAGAACCTGAGAGCCTACAATTGTACAGTAGACCGCTCCATCAAAGAGTCAGACCACTATCCGATATGGTGCTATATCACTAAGAGATATTGAAAATTAATACTTAAACATTTAATACTTAGAAAACAATGTTCAAAAAATGTATTCTAATTTTAGCAGCAAGTTGTATGATGTACTCCTGTGCCACCCAGACGGAAAGCAATCCGTTCCTTACTGAGTTTCAAACACCCAATGGCGTGCCTCCATTCGATAAAATCAAGTTGGAGCACTATGAACCCGCATTCCAGAAAGGTATAGAAGAGCAGAACGCCAATATCCAAGCCATCATTGACAATACGGAAGCCCCTACTTTCGAAAATGTCATTGTTGCCCTCGACAACAGCTCTCCCACCCTGGACCGTGTAGGCGGTGTATTTTTCAACCTGACGGAGGCCGAAACTACCGATGAACTGACAGCCCTTTCCATGAAACTGGCTCCGACATTGGCCGAACACGAAGACAACATCTCCCTCAACCAGGAGCTTTTCAAGAAAGTGGATGCTGTCTACAGCCAGAAAGATGCTCTCGGCCTGACCCGCGAACAACAAAGGCTGCTGGAAAAGACCCATAAGAAATTTATCCGTTCCGGCGCCAATCTTCCGGCCGACAAACAAGCCCGTCTGCGTGAGATCAACAAGCAGCTTTCCACACTCGGAATCACGTTCAGCAACAACATCCTGAACGAAAACAACGACTTCAAGCTTTATGTAGGAAAAGAGGAAGACCTCGCCGGACTTCCCCAATGGTTCCGCGAAAGCGCCATGGCTGAAGCCCGTGCCACCGGACAGGAAGGCAAATGGCTGTTTACCCTCCATAATGCAAGCCGCCTGCCTTTCCTTCAATACTCTGCTAACCGGCCGCTACGCGAACAGATGTACAAGGCCTACATCAACCGCGGCAATAACAATGACAAGAACGACAACAAGAAAATCATTACCGACATCGTACGCCTGAGACTTGAAAAGGCGCAACTGCTGGGTTTCGACTGTTACTCCAACTTTGTATTGGACAATACAATGGCAAAGAATTCCACCGCCGTGATGGACTTCCTCAACAACTTGTGGAGTTATGCACTCCCCAAAGCAAAAGCCGAAGCAGCCGAACTGCAAAAGCTGATGGACAAGGAAGGCAAAGGAGAGAAACTGGAAGCATGGGATTGGTGGTACTACACCGAAAAACTCCGTAAAGAGAAATATAACCTCGAAGAAGAAGAGATTAAGCCCTACTTCAAACTGGAAAACGTACGTGAAGGCGCCTTTGCCGTTGCCAATAAGCTCTATGGCATCACGCTGACAAAGCTCGAAGGTATCCCCGTCTATCATCCCGATGTAGAAGTGTTTGAAGTGAAAGCCGCAGACGGCTCACAAGTAGGAATCTTCTATGTAGATTACTTTCCCCGTCCCGGCAAAAGCGGTGGTGCCTGGATGAGCAATTACCGCGAACAACAAGGCAGCATACGTCCATTGGTATGCAACGTATGCAGCTTCACCAAGCCCGTAGGCGACACTCCTTCCCTGCTGACCATCGACGAAGTGGAAACTTTGTTCCATGAATTCGGCCATGCCCTGCACGGATTATTGACCCAATGCCAGTATAAAGGTACTTCAGGCACCAATGTCGTACGCGACTTCGTGGAACTCCCCTCTCAAATCAACGAGCATTGGGCTACCGAACCCGAAGTGTTGAAAATGTATGCCAAGCATTACAAGACCGGCGAAGTCATTCCCGACAGCCTGATTGAAAAGATACTGAACCAGAAAACATTCAACCAGGGTTTCATGACTACCGAATTGCTGGCCGCCGCCATCCTCGACATGAACCTGCATAACCTGACTGATACCGAAGGTCTTGATGTCGTTGCATACGAAAAAGAAGCGATGGACCAACTGGGGCTGATTCCGGAAATAGCTCCCCGCTACCGTACCACATACTTCAACCACATCATCGGCGGTTATGCTGCAGGCTACTACAGCTATCTCTGGGCCAATGTTCTGGACAACGATGCCTTCGAAGCTTTCAAGGAACACGGTATCTTCGACAAGCAGACAGCCGACCTCTTCCGCCAGAATGTTCTGGAGAAAGGAGACAGCGAAGACCCGATGACTCTCTATAAAAACTTCAGAGGAACTGAGCCTCAATTAGACCCGATGTTAAAAAATCGCGGTATGAAGTAAGATTTGTGAAAAAAAAGCTATATTTGCAGCCTTGTATGCAACAGAATTTAATTAAAAAGTAATCATAATAAACTAAAAGTAACATGCAAAACAAAGGATTTGTAAGGGTTTTTGCGATATTGCTCACACTGGTGTGTGTGTTCTATCTCTCCTTCTCTTTTGTAACTCGCCATTACACAAGTAAGGCCAAAGAGTTTGCAAAAGGCGATGTGAAAGTAGAGCAGGACTACCTCGATTCTCTGGCTAATGAGAAAGTGTATTTCGGCAATTGGACGCTGAAACAATGTCGTGAGATGGAAATCAGTTTAGGTTTGGACTTGAAGGGTGGTATGAACGTCATCCTTGAAGTTTCCGTACCCGATGTCATCAAAGTATTGGCTGACAACAAGACTGACGAAGCATTCAACCAAGCATTGGCCACTGCCGCCAAGCAAGCTACCACAAGCCAGGATGACGTGATCACCCTATTCGTCAGAGAGTATCACAAGCTTGCTCCGGGTGCTCCGCTGTCACAGCTGTTCGCAACCCAACAATTAAAAGACAAGGTAACTCAGAAATCTACCGACGCGGAAGTTGAGAAAGTATTGCGCGAAGAAGTAAAGGCAGCTGTTGACAACTCCTACAATGTACTTCGTACCCGTATCGACCGTTTCGGTGTAGTTCAGCCCAATATCCAGAGTTTGGAAGACAAAATGGGCCGTATCATGGTAGAACTTCCGGGTATCAAAGAGCCTGAACGTGTAAGAAAATTATTACAAGGTTCTGCCAATCTGGAATTCTGGGAAACATACACAGCAAAAGACGTTACTCCCTATCTGCAAGCTGCCGACACCAAGTTGCGTGCCATCGTTGCAAGCGAAACTCCGGCAGAAGAGGCAGACAGCGCAGCTACCGAAGCTCCTGCCGTAGCCCAAGCTACCAGCACAGCCGACAGTCTTGCCGCTGCTTTAAAGGGTGAAAACAAGACACAAACCGCTGACCTTGCACAAATAAAGAAAGAACACCCGCTGTTCGCAATCTTGCAAGTCAACCCCAGCGGACAAGGTCCTGTTGTAGCCTATGCCAACTACAAGGATACAGCTGAAATCAACAGATACCTTTCCATGCCGGAAGTTCAGGCCGAAATGCCGAAAGACTTGCGTCTGAAATGGGGAGTATCTCCTTATGAATATGATCCGAAAGCTCAGACTTTCGAACTTTATGCCATCCGTTCTACAGAACGTAACGGCAAGGCGCCTCTGGAAGGTGATGTAGTGGTTAGCGCCAAAGACGAATACGACCATTACGGTAAACCTGCCGTAAGTATGTCCATGAACACTGACGGTGCACGCCGTTGGGCTCAGCTCACCAAGCAGAATATCGGCAAGAGCATCGCTATCGTGCTGGACGGTTACGTTTACTCCGCACCGAACGTAAACAATGAAATCACTGGTGGTAACTCACAGATTACCGGTCACTTTACTCCGGAACAAGCAAAAGACTTGGCAAACGTGTTAAGATCAGGTAAGATGCCAGCTCCTGCGCACATCGTACAAGAAGATATCGTAGGTCCTTCACTGGGACAAGCTTCCATCAATGCCGGTATCATGTCATTCATCGTAGCATTGATTCTGCTGATGGTTTACATGTGCTCTATGTACGGATTCATTCCGGGTATGGTTGCCAATGGTGCTTTGGTGCTGAACTTGTTCTTCACGTTGGGTATCCTTTCTTCTTTCCAGGCAGCATTGACGATGTCCGGTATTGCCGGTATGGTGTTGGCGCTGGGTATGGCTGTGGATGCCAACGTATTGATTTACGAGCGTACCAAAGAAGAACTCCGTGCAGGCAAGGGTGTGAAGAAAGCATTGGCTGACGGTTACTCCAACGCCTTCTCTGCTATCTTCGACTCCAACTTGACGTCTATCATCACCGGTATCATCCTGTTCAACTTCGGTACAGGTCCTATCCGCGGTTTTGCCACTACACTGATTATCGGTATCTTGATTTCGTTCTTTACTGCCGTGTTCATGACACGTCTGTTCTATGATTATTTCATGGGCAAAGACAAATTGCTGAACCTGACATTCTCTTCCAAGATTTCCAAGAACCTAATGGCGAACGTACACTTCGACTTCATGGGCAGAAACAAGCTGTGGTTGACCATCACCGGAGCTGCCGTAGTTGTATGCATCGCTTTCCTCGCTACCCGTGGACTGAGCCAGAGCATCGACTTCACCGGTGGACGTAACTTCAAGGTACAGTTTGAGAACAAAGTGGAACCGGAACAGATTCGTGAACTTATCTCCAGCAAGTTCGGCGATGCCAATGTCAGCGTTATCGCTATCGGTACAGACGGCAAGACTGTACGTATCAGCACGAACTACCGCATTGAAGAAGAAGGTAACAACATCGACTCTGAAATCGAAGCATATCTGTATGAGACTCTGAAGCCGGTATTGACTCAGAACATCACTTTGGAAACCTTCATCGACCGCGAAAACCATACGGGCGGAAGTATCATCAGTTCCCAGAAGGTAGGTCCGAGTATCGCAGACGATATCAAGGTTTCAGCCATCTGGTCCGTTGTACTTGCATTGATTGCCATCGGTATCTATATCCTGATCCGTTTCCGCAATATTGCATACAGTATCGGTTCAGTAGCCGCATTGGCTTGTGATACCATCATCATCCTGGGTGCCTACTCTATCTGTTGGGGCTGGATGCCGTTCTCTCTGGAAATCGACCAGACCTTTATCGGTGCCATCCTGACAGCTATCGGTTACTCTATCAATGACAAGGTGGTAATCTTCGACCGTGTACGTGAATTCTTCGGTCTCTATCCGAAGCGCGACAAGTTCCAATTGTTCAATGACTCACTGAATACAACTTTGGCACGTACTATCAATACTTCACTAAGTACCTTGATTGTGTTGCTGTGTATCTTCATCCTCGGCGGTGATTCCATCCGCAGCTTCGCATTCGCTATGATTCTGGGTGTTGTATTCGGAACATTGTCTTCTTTGTTCGTAGCATCTCCTATCGCATATCTGTTGATGAAAAACAAGAAGAGCAGTGAGCTTGGTGAAGCCTCAAAATAAAGAAGCTTTCCTTTATAATTACTTTAAGGGGTTGTCCATTTTTGGGCAACCCCTTAATGTTTATTACAATTTAAAAGCCCCATTTACTTACCTCTTACAAGTAGAATCCAAACATATATATGAATATAAATGAAGGAATGAAAAGAAAAAAGGGAGAAATAATTCTTATCTACTGAGGCTTGTTCATATATTCCTTGGGAGACATGCCATATTTTTCTCTGAAAGAGTTAGAAAAATGCGACAAATTAGTATATCCCACGGCATAAGCGACTTCTGATATTGTCATTTTCTTATTCTGATCCAACAAAGATGCTGCTTGCGACAAACGAATATTCTTTATAAAATCGCGTGTAGACAGATTAGTAAGTTCCTTCAATTTGCGGTGTACATGTACCCTACTAAGCCCTACCTCCGAAGCAAGCATTTCAACATTGAGTTCCGGATCATCCAAATGTTTGTTCACCACCTTCATAATCCTATCCATCAATATCTCATCATTCGATTTCATTGAAATTTTCTCTATTTTATCTTGTTGTTGCTGGGCTCCGCTAAACTTATTGCGCAACAATCTTCTATTCGTTATCAGATTGGCAATAGTACTCTTCAGATATTCCGTATTGAAAGGTTTCACAATATAGGCATCGGCACCTGTATCCATTCCTTCCAACGTATCCTCTACCCTTGATTTTGCAGTCAGCAATACAATAGGAATATGATTTATATTAGTATTCTGTTTCAGTTTATGGCACAATTCCAAACCATCCATTTCAGGCATCATTATATCACTGATTACCAAGTCGGGCATTTCTTTCAGAATGTAATCATATGCCTCCTTACCATTACAGCAAATTGCCACTTTATATTCATCAGACAGTTCCTGCTTCAGATAAGTCCTGATTTCCTCTTCATCTTCGACCACCAACACCCTTTGACGGGTTTTAGGCTTGCCGGCTTGCTTCTCGTCAACATCGTCCATATACTCTTCTTTAGAGTTCGGCACTTGGGGGCAAACGGCAAAAGATGCAGCCTCCACCATTTCATCGGCTCTTAAATGTCCGGAACCCAACGGCATGCGAATAATGAAACGACTGCCTGAAGCATCCTCTCTATTTTCAGCATGAATATTTCCATGATGCAACCGGACCAGCAAGCGGGACAAATGCAGACCGATGCCGGTTCCGAAATTCGACTTTGTCACATCATTGTCTATTTGATAGAAACGTTCAAAAATACGTTCTATTTTATCTTTATCAATGCCAATGCCACTGTCTGTAACCACAATTTCAAAAAAATTCTGCAATGCATCTTTGCAAGAGACATCTCTGCCTATAGAAAGACTGACTTGTATCTTCCCACCTTCCGGAGTATATTTAAAAGCGTTGGAAAGTACATTCATCAAAACTTTATCGAAATTATTCAAATCAATCCATGCTTTTAGCTGAGGCATATCATGTATAAAAGCAAAGTCTATATTCTTTTTATGTGCCATATATTCAAACGGCTGCATCACATCAATAATAAAGCCGATCATATCCGTTTCCTGAAATTTCATGAACATCTGTCCTTTGTCTAATTTCCTTATATCCATCAGCTGATTAATCAACCGAAGAATGCGTTGGGCATTACGGTATATCATCAGATATGTCTTATGTAATTCCCCCTTGTTTTCTCCTGCCAACAGTTTTTCCAATGGATTGATGATTAAAGTCATCGGAGTACGAATCTCATGGGATATATTTATAAAAAACTGCAATTTTGCTTCATTCAACTGCTCGTCATGTTCACGCTTCATTATTTCACGACGATACCGCACACGTGACATCACATTGTTTACAATTCCCCACACAAGCAATGCTGCCAGTCCAATATAAATGCAATACGCCCACCAGGTTTTATACCAAGGCGAAGCAATCAATATTTTGATAGTACGCACCTCTGAATAATTACCATGATTAAGAGCACGTACGCGGAAAGTATATTTACCGGGAAACAAATTATTATATGTAACACGATTCACTCCAGGTTCCGTTACAGCCCATTGGTTGCTAAGCTCATCTATTTTATACTGATAGGCTATCTGCTCAGGATTATTATATTGCAAAGTTGAGAAAGCAATACTGAATGTATTGTCACGATATGAAAGTTGAAAAATATTAGCATCCTGTACCGAAGAAAAAATAATAGGAGTTCCATCCGAAAGAGTATTTTTATGCACGGGATCGCTATACACATAAAAATCTGTAATATAAACCTTTAGTTCTTTTGCATCAGTATTTATCTTCCTAGGGGAAAAACTGGTTATGCCATTTATCCCACCAAAATAAATTTTGCCATCCTCGTCTTTATAGTATGCACCATGCGTAAACTCATTCCCCTGCAAGCCATCTCCGGAATAATAATTCACGAAAAAATCCTTTTTTACATCATATTTGCTGATGCCTTTATATGTACTGACCCAGATATTCCCGTCTTCATCTTCACAAATGCCACAAATCACATTATTAGGCAATCCGTTACAAATTGTGAATTGTCTCAGTTCGCCTGTTTTCTTCGAGAAACAATAAAGACCATTTGTAGTTCCTGCCCAAATGTTTCCAGCATGGTCCTCGGCAAATGCATATCCTATGCAATCGGTTATTAATGTATTCGTTTGTTTATAGTTCAAGAAGCTCTTCGTTTCCGGATTAAAGCAACTCACTCCTTTATAATGTCCTAACCAAACAAGTCCTTCACTGTCGCAAAAAATATAGTTTATCCAGTCGTTTACCAATTCGTCACATTTCAAGTCGCCTTTTTCATCTTTGGAGGATTCATAATGCTCCAGTTTTCGAGACTGCAGGTTATACTGATAAAAACCGGAACCAAATACTCCAAAAAACAGATTCTTTTTCTTATCTTCAGCAATGGAATACACAATAGGGTTGTTTATCTGTTGGAAATGCTCACATTTCCCTGTAGCTTTATCCAGTTTAGCCAGTCCTTGGCCATAAGAGCCTATCCACAAATTATAGTCCGTATCTTCATATATACACATAACAACATTAGGCACAGAATTCTCCGAATAGTCAGGATGATAATGACGTAAACGCCTGCCATCTATCCCCAATTCATAAAGGCCCTCATTATCAGCACTGATCCACAGATGCCGGTTACTATCCTGGAAAACAGACATTACACATCCTTGTCCGATAGGATTATAATAAATAGACTTGCTACCATAATACTCGAATGGATTTTCTTGCTTTGGAACCAGAACAATACCTTTCTGAAACAGGCCAATCCACAAATTGCCATCCCTGTCTTCCATGATGGAATGCACCTTCCCTTTCGAAAAATCCACCGATGCAGAATTTATCCGATAATCTTCCAATTGATCTTTCAAGGGATTATAGATTTTCACTCCTTGTCCATCAGTTCCTACCCAAAGCTGTCCGTCCACTATAGCCATGCAATATACAGATAGCTGCCCATCATATCCACTATAAGAAACAGATACCATCTCTCCCGTTTCATTATCATATCGTGATACTCCTTGTTTTTGTGTACCTACGAAAATATTCCCCAAATGGTCTTCTATAATGGAAGTTACATTGTTATCGCCAAATGCGGGATACTTGAAAAACTGCAGTTGCTTTGACTTCGGAATATAACGGGCCAGCCCATTTCCCTCCGTTCCTATCCAGATTTCCGAACGGGAATCAATGCAGAATTTAGATTGATAAGTACAATTTATCTGCTGAAACAGACCGTCAACAGATACAGCCCGATTCAGCAGACTGTCCAGACGAAACAAGCCCTGCCCGCTGGTGCTCAACCATATTTCACCGCTACGGACTTCTTGCAAGTGCGTGACATGTGGAGTAACCCGCTTGCCTGCACGTATCATAGGAATTTCCCGGAAAGTATCCGTTTCCCGGTTGTACACCATCAAACCATTGATACAACCTATCAACAAGTTTTGACGACTATCTTCAAAAAGAGTACGTACATAATCACTCGTCAAGGAAACGGAATCATTGGGTACATGTCGATAATTGGAAAAATTAAGCCCGTCAAAACGATTCAATCCATATTCTGTAGCCACCCATATAAATCCACGGCTATCCTGGAAAAGCTGGTTTATCAAACTGCTGGACAGCCCGTTTTCTGTAGAATAAAAATTCCTTGTTTGAGCCATCAAAAGAGAATATGGTACAAACATTACAAGTGCCATGGAACAAGCACATATATACCGGACAAGTGTTTTCATATTAGTACTCGATATTACGGTAAGATTAAGCAAAGGTAAGAAACTTCTTCATTTTATTGAAACAAATGTATTCTTAAAGACACTTCAAGTCCAAAATGTACGATAAACAAAAGTTTATGTAACATACACAAAAGCACATGTTACCTATATAATGTTTTGTGCAACATTCCTTAGCCTGTTTTAAAGGACAGAGCACTATCTTTGCATTCATAACTAATGCTGTGGATTGATGAAAAGAATCTTTTTACTCTTAATATTAAATCTATTGATAGCCGGATATGGCCGTGCCCAGAAAAGCTGTTTGCAGAGACGAGGGAATGCCACCCAACTTATCATTAATGATACTCCCTATCTTATTCTTGGCGGAGAACTGGGGAATTCATCGGCAGCAAACACGCAAGACATTGAACGCATCTTTCCCAAACTGCAGAAAATGGGACTAAATACTGTTTTAGTCCCTGCATACTGGGATTTGCTGGAACCCGTAGAAGGAGATTTCGATTTCACATTGACCGATAAAGTCTTGGAGCAAGCACGCAAGTACAATCTGAAAGTTGTCTTTTTATGGTTCGGTGCATGGAAAAATTCCACGAGTTGCTATGCGCCGCTTTGGTTCAAGGAAAATGACAAGAAATACCCTCGGGCGCATACCGAAAGCGGCAAGCCCCTTGAAATAGCCAGTGCTTTCTCCGATGAAGTGCTGCAAGCCGACCAACGCGCCTTTACCCAATGGCTGAAACACATCGCTGCCGCCGACAGAGATGAAGGTACAGTCATCATGATACAAATAGAAAATGAAATCGGCATGCTGGAAGACGCGCGCGATTATTCACCGGAAGCCAACAGTGCTTTTTGCGCCCCGATACCTCAAGAACTGGCATCTTACCTGCAAAAGCACAAAAAAGACCTTCATCCCCGGTTGCTGAAAAAATGGGAAGCACAAGGCTGCAAGAGAGAAGGGAACTGGCAAGAGGTATTCGGTGCAGACATCTATACCGATGAAATCTTCATGGCCTGGAATTATGCCAAGTATGTAGGGAAACTGGCACAAAGCGCTCGCTCCATCTACAATGTGCCACTCTATGTCAATGCAGCCATGAACAGCAGAGGACGCAAACCCGGGGAATACCCTTCGGCCGGACCGTTAGCACATTTGATTGATATATGGCATTGCGGAGCACCCGATATCGATATTCTGGCCCCCGACTTATATGACAATGATTTCACGAACTGGGTATCTCAATATCATCTGCACAACAACCCTTTATTCATCCCTGAAATCCGGTTGACAGACAATAACGGGGTAAGGGCTTTCTATGTGTTCGGCGAACATGACGCAATAGGTTTCAGTCCTTTCTCCATCGAAGACAGTCCTGAGTCAGCAGACGCGCCATTGGTACAAAGCTATGGGAAATTAAAGGAATTGATGCCATTGCTTACCGGATATCAAGGCAAAGGAGTGATGAAAGGATTGCTTTTCGACCAAGAGAACAAGGAGCGCATCATTACAGAAGATGATTTGACCATAACCTGCCGCCACTATTTCACACTGCCGTGGGATGCTCGTGCCACAGGCGGCAATGTATGGCCGGAGGGAGGAGGAATCTTGCTAAGAATGTCGAAAAACGAATATATAATAGCCGGTAGCGGAATCGTCATCGAGTTTGCTAAAAACACAGAAAAAGCAACTGCCGGAACACACAAGGTGTTAGGCGAAGACGGCTTCGTAAGAAAAGGAAATGAAAACAATAAAACCGGAAGTGGCAAGACGGCATGGCATGGCAAGCGTTGCGGTATCGGATTTGTAGACGAAGTGAAGGTGAATGCAGACGGAAGCCTCGGATATATCCGCCGGATGAACGGTGACCAGAGTCACCAGGGACGGCATGTCAGAATTCCGACAGGACATTTCAGCATTCTACACGTAGTGCTATATGATTACAAATAAATATAAGAGGATTAAGATATGATGTTTAATGGTTATAATAAAGTTAGGTTAGGAATGGCAGTGTTACTTTGCCTTTGTGGCACCGTGATGGTGAGAGCAAAGGTAAAGTTGCCTGCCTTGATTTCAGACGGAATGGTATTGCAGCGCGAACAAACCATAAAAGTATGGGGAACGGCAGATGCAGGAGAAAGCATTCAAGTAAGATTTACCAAAGATACTTTTCCGACTTCCACAACAAATAAAAAACTAAAAGACATCTACACTGCCACAGCAAATGCCGACGGGCAGTGGAGTATAACCCTCCCCTCCATGAAAGCCGGTGGCCCTTACTCCATGCTGATAAACGACATTGAAATCAGAAACATACTGGTGGGCGACGTATGGCTCTGCTCAGGCCAGTCGAATATGGAATTGCCCATAAGCCGCGTAACAGATATGTTTGCCGATGAGATAGCCGGCTATAACAATGAAAAGATACGCCATATCATTATTCCAAAGGTCTATAATTTCCATGCGCCACAAGAAGATATGCCGCAAACAAGCTGGAAAGCACTGACACAAGACAATGTGATGGATTTCTCCGCCTTGGCCTATTTTTTCGCCAAAGCAATGTATGAAAAGACAAACATTCCGATAGGGATCATCAATGCCAGTTGGGGGGGGACTCCTGTAGAAGCATGGGTCAGCGAGGAAGGCCTGAGGCAATTCCCGTTATACATCAATGACAAACGGCAATATGAAGACGACAAGTTCTGCACACATATCAAGCAAGTAGAAAATGAGAAATTCCGTCATTGGAACGAATCTCTGTACCGTGGAGATGCAGGGTTGCATGAAGCGACGCCATGGTATAGTGAAAACTATGACGACCATACGTGGCAAGAGGTTGACATGTTCTCAGCCGACTGGGGAAACAATGGCCTGAATCCGATAGGTGGTTCCCACTGGTTCCGCCAGGATGTTACCATAACCGACATTGCGCCGGGAAGTGACGCCATCCTCCGCTTGGGATGCATCGTTGATGCAGACTCTGTATATGTAAATGGAATATTTATAGGCAATACAACTTACCAGTATCCACCACGTATTTACAGAATCCCGGCTGGTGTACTCAAAACCGGACAAAACAATATTACTGTACGCCTCATCAGCAATGGTGGCCAACCAAGTTTTGTCAAAGAAAAGCCCTATAAAATAATTTATCAGGCAACAGATAGGGAACAAACCAAAGAGCTCAATCTCAAACCGACATGGAAGTATCGTTTGGGAGCCCCGATGCCCGATGCTCCGGAGATGATGTTCTTTTGTTACAAACCGGTTTGTCTGTACAACGCCATGATTGCACCGCTCAAGAATTATGGCATATGCGGCGCATTGTGGTATCAAGGCGAGTCCAACGTTTCACGCCGCAACGAATACGCAGCATTATTGTCGGCCATGATTAGCGACTGGCGGCGCACCTTCAATTCGGAGCAGTTACCTTTCTACATTGTCGAGTTGGCAGATTTCCTTGCAAAGAATGACATCCAGGGACGTAAAGCCTGGGCAGAAATGCGACACGAACAAGCCAGGGCAGCCCAAATGAACACCAATACCTACCTCATCAAGAACAGCGATCTGGGAGAGTGGAACGACATACATCCACTGGACAAGAAGACGTTGGGGCAACGTGCAGCAGAAACTGCGCTAAAATACAATAAGGAGGTTAAGCTACAACAGTAATTGACTTACAACAGATTAATACCATAATGAACAACATGAACCAGAAAATTTCAATCTCGGAGAAAATAGGTTATAGCCTCGGAGATTGCTCTGCGAACTTAGTGTTCCAGATGATGATGATTTATCAAACCAAGTTCTATACTGACGTATTCGGCTTGGAGGGTGCCATTGCCGGCAGTGTCATGCTGATAGCCCGTATTGTCGATGCCTTTGTAGACCCGACCGTGGGAATCTTATCCGACAAGACGCAAACCCGTTGGGGTAAATACCGCCCTTGGATATTATGGACGGCTTTACCGTTCATGGTATTCTATGTATTGGCTTTCTATAATCCCGGCATTGAAGACAAAAGCCTAGTTGCAGTATATGCCACTATTTCGTACACACTACTAATGACTCTCTATTCATTCAACAATACCCCTTATGCCTCATTAGGCGGTGTCATGACGAGTGATATAAAAGAGCGCAACAGCATTACCAGCATTCGCTTTGTAGCCGCTACCATAGCACAATTTATTGTGCAAGGCTTAACGCTGCCCCTTGTAGGTAAATTTGCCGGCGCAAATGGTGACAAAGGGCACGGATGGCTTTGCACAATCTCTCTGTTTGCAGCAATCGGTTTTATATTCTTTATCATTACTTTTTTTTCTGCACGAGAACGTATAACCCCACCCGCCAGCCAAAAGACCGATACCCGGAAAGATATAAGAGATGTGTTCCACAGTATTCCCTGGCGAGCCATGTTCATCCTCACCCTATTCCTTTTCACCACCTTAGCCATGTGGGGAAGTGCCATGAACTACTACTTTGAGAACTATGTAGATGCCAATGCCCTATATACTTTCCTCGACAAATTGGGACTGGTAGCCGTAGAAGCAAATGCAAGTTTTAGCTACAATATACTAAATGCTTTCGGATTGATAGTCAATAGTCCGGAGAAAGCGTACGAAGTAGGCTTTGGAGTTTTCAACATGGTCGGTGCACTGGTACAATTCTTCGGAGTGATCCTATTATCCAGCTTCCTAGCCAACCGTTATGGAAAGAAGCGTGTGTTTATCTTCTGTCTGACACTGACAGCTATCTTTACCGCACTGTTCTATTTCCCCAATGAAACGGATATAGAAACCATGTTTGTCCTAAATTTCCTGAAAAGTCTTGCTTACGCCCCAACGGTACCCTTACTTTGGGCTATGATTGCCGATGTAGCAGACCATTCGGAATATGTAAATTACCGTCGTGCCACAGGATTCGTTTTTGCAGGGGTAGTTTTCGCATTAAAAGCCGGTCTTGGAATCGGTGGAGCTATTCTGGGATTCCTGCTTTCCGGTTTTGGCTATGTCAGCGGAGCAGGCACAGCACAAACAGAATCGGCCATCCACGGCATAATACTTTCTTCAAGTCTGATACCGGCTGCTACATTCTTCATAGGAGTCATTGCATTATACTTCTACCCCATCACGAAAGCCTACAATGAGGAAATGCAGGCTGAACTGACTGAACGGAGAAAACAAACGGATTATTAACTCAAGTTTCGCAAGCTCAACTTTCGCAGTTGACAAGGTGACAAGGAAGAGTGTCGGGTTTATTAAAGAAGATAGGATGCGTGAGAATCATTTTCAAGGGTTTTCCACTCGTCAACTGACACCTTGTTTACTAATAAGTTGAACAACATACGAAACTGAAATAAGAGAAAACATGAAACTGAAACAAACACTACTTCCCCTTGTCATTGCCGGACTCGTTACGGCTTGCATCGGCGGAAAACGCACCACGCCTTCGGAAGAATCTTCTTCACTGAAAGCAGCCTTCGGCAATAAATTTCTCATCGGTGCGGCGTTGAACCAACGGCAAGTCTCCGGCGAAGACACTGCTGCCATTGCCATTGCCAAACATCACTTCAACTCTATCGTCGCGGAGAACTGCATGAAATGCGAGGTCATCCATCCGGAGGAAAACCGGTATAACCTTACACCGGCAGACTCCTTGGTAGACTTCGGTGAAGAGAATGGCATGGCCGTCATTGGTCACTGCCTTATCTGGCACTCACAGTTAGCTCCCTGGTTCTGCGTCGATTCAGCAGGAAAGAATGTCTCACCTGAGGTTCTGAAGCAACGCATGAAGGAACATATATCTACCATTGTCGGCAGATACAAAGGCCGCATACACGGATGGGATGTGGTAAACGAAGCTATTATGGAAGACGGTTCATACCGCAAAACCAAATTCTATGAGATATTGGGCAAAGAGTATATCCCCTATGCTTTCCAATGCGCCCATGAAGCCGACCCTGAAGCAGAACTTTACTATAATGACTATGGCATGAATGTCCCGGGCCGCCGTGACTCAGTGGCCGCCCTTGTGCGCTCATTGAAAGAAAAGGGCATCCGCATCGATGCCGTCGGCATGCAGGGACATATGGGCATGGACTATCCCACGGTGGAAGACTTTGAGAAGAGCCTGCTCGCCTTTGCAGCCACCGGTGCCAAAGTAATGATTACAGAATGGGACATGAGCGCCCTTCCCACAGTCAGCCACACGGCAAACATCTCGGACACCGCAGCATACCGGAAAGCGTTGAATCCTTATCCGGAAACATTGCCCGACAGTGTCAGCCGCATTTGGAATGCACGCATGAAGTCCTTCTTCGACCTTTTCCTGAAACATGCAGATGTAATCACACGCGTCACTGCATGGGGAATATCTGACGGCGACTCATGGAAAAACGACTTTCCCATGCGCGGCCGCCGGGAATACCCGCTACTGTTCGACCGCAATTACCAGCCCAAACCATTCGTACGCGAACTGTTGCAAACACCCTAAAACATAATACACCATGAAGAAAGAAATGAGATATTTGGTTCCGGAAGACTATATGGCAGACCCGGCAGTGCATGTATTCAACGGCAGAGTCTATATTTATCCCAGCCATGACTGGGAGAGCGGCATACCGGAAAACGACAACGGCGACCACTTCAACATGAAGGACTATCACGTCTTCTCTACCGACGACGTGATGCACGGTGAAATCAAAGACCACGGAGTGGTGCTCGCCACCGAAGACATTCCTTGGGCAGGCCGCCAGTTATGGGACTGTGACGTAGCCTTGAAAGACGGCAAATACTACATGTACTTTCCATTGAAAGACCAAAATGACATCTTCCGTATCGGCGTTGCCGTCAGTGGCTCGCCCGAAGGGCCTTTCATACCCCAGGCAGACCCGATAAGAGGCAGCTACAGCATCGACCCCGCCATACTGGATGACGGAAACGGCTGCTACTACATGTACTTTGGCGGACTGTGGGGCGGCCAACTGCAACGCTACCGCGACAACAAGGCGCTGGAAAGCGCCGCCTTCCCCCCGGACAACGAACCGTCCATACCGGGACGCGTGGCAAAACTGAGCGACGACATGCTGCAATTTGCCGAAGAGCCGAAGCCGGTAGTCATTCTGGATGAAAACGGCAAGCCCCTGACAGCCGGCGACAATGAACGACGCTTCTTCGAGGCCAGCTGGATGCACAAGTACAACGGAAAATACTACTTCTCCTACTCCACCGGCGACACGCACCGCTTATGCTATGCCATCGGTGACAATCCTTACGGACCTTTTGTCTATCAAGGAGTCATCCTCACCCCGGTTGTGGGATGGACAACGCACCATGCCATCACGGAATACAAGGGGAAATGGTATCTTTTCCACCACGACTGCGTACCTTCCAACGGAAAAACATGGCTTCGCAGCCTCAAGGTCTGCGAACTGGAATATGACTCCGAAGGAAAAATCATCACCATAGAAGGAAATCCTGAATAAACAACAGTAGACAAAATATCATGAAATACAGATTCTTCTCTCTTATCTGCATCGTTTTCTTCTTTACAAACCAAATGGCTGCCGAAGATGGCAGCCTTTTGTGGTTAAGACAGAGTCAAGGGGCAAATGCCTCCGTCGAGGTATCGGCCCAATGCACATCCGCAACCTTGAATCTGGCCGCCGAAGAGTTGCGGCAGTCCTGGAAAGGAAATCCGGTCGCTCTGCTGATAGAGAAAGACAAGCAACTTGCCCCGGACGGTTTCCGCATACAATGCACGGAGAAGAAGCTCGTCTTGAGCTCCCCCTCTGCAACCGGCCTGCTATATGGAGCCTTTCACCTGCTCCGCCTGCAAGAAAGCGGACTGCCCATCCGTCCCTCCACGGAGAATCCGGCCTACAGCCTTCGCATCCTCAACCATTGGGACAACATGGACCGAACCGTAGAGCGAGGCTATGCCGGACAGTCGCTCTGGGATTGGGAAGAACTGCCCGGCACATCCTCCGGCAGATATGAAGCGTATGCCCGTGCCAATGCCTCCATCGGTATCAACGGTACTGTATTGAACAATGTAAATGCTTCTCCCCAAATTCTTTCTACGGCATATCTGGAAAAGGTAAAGACGTTGGCAGACACCTTCCGCCCTTATGGAATACGGGTATATCTTTCCGTCAACTTTGCCAGCCCGATTATACTCGGCAAGTTGCATACAGCCGACCCACTTGACAAACAAGTCATTCGCTGGTGGAAAGACAAAACTCGCGAAATCTACCGACTTATACCGGATTTCGGAGGTTTCCTTGTGAAGGCAAACAGTGAAGGACAACCCGGTCCATGCGACTTCGGACGCACCCATGCCGAAGGCGCCAATATGCTGGCCGATGCCCTCAAACCTTACAAAGGTATCGTCATGTGGCGCGCCTTCGTCTATAATCCATCGGATACCGACCGCGCAAAACAAGCATACACCGAGTTTAAACCATTGGACGGCAAATTCCGTTCAAACGTCATCTTGCAAGTAAAGAACGGTCCAATAGACTTTCAGCCACGTGAGCCTTACAACCCACTCTTCGGAGCCATGCACGAGACTCCACTCATGGCAGAATTTCAAATTACCCAAGAATACTTAGGACATTCCAACCACCTTGCCTATCTGGCACCCATGTGGAAAGAGTTCTTCCGCTTTGTGGCACCTTCTTCATTAAGAGCCGTTGCAGGTGTTGCCAATATAGGTACAGACAAAAACTGGTGCGGACATCCCTTTGCACAAGCCAACTGGTATGCTTTCGGACGCCTGGCCTGGAACCCGGCAATCTCTTCCGAAGAAATAGCAGACGAATGGTTAAGGCAGACTTTCAGCAATGAGAAAAATTTTGTTGGGCCGGCAAGCCAGATGATGCTCGAAAGTCGTGAAGCGGTTGTTAACTACATGATGCCATTAGGACTACACCATATTTTTGCCTGGGGACATCACTACGGTCCCGAACCTTGGTGCAACATTCCCGACGCACGACCCGACTGGATGCCGTCCTATTATCATAATGCCGATAGTATAGGAATTGGATTCAACCGCAGTCACACCGGCAGTAATGCCACTGCACAATATCCTGACTCACTCTGCAGGCTCTACGACGACTTGACCACGTGCCCCGAAAAGTATCTTCTCTGGTTCCACCACGTGCCTTGGACGTTCCGGATGAAAAGCGGAAATTCCCTATGGGAGGAACTTTGCCGCCACTACGACAACGGCGTACGGCAAGTAAGGGAGTTCCAGAAAATATGGGATAAAATAGAGGAATACGTTGACGGCGAACGATTCAAAGATATACAATCACGCTTGAAGACACAAGTACGCGATGCTGTCTGGTGGAAAGATGCTTGCCTGCTCTATTTTCAGGAATACTCCCAGTTACCCATTCCTCCGTCGATGGAACGTCCTATACACGAATTGGAGGATTTGAAAAGAGTCAAACTGATTATCAGCAACTATGAATGTCCTACAAAGGAATTGTTGAATAAAAACAGATGAAAGCCTATTTTCCGGAAAAGATATTCTGCAGGCGCGAATAGCACGGAATCTCCCGAATTTGTTTTTACTATAAATCCAAGTTCCGTGTAATTCGCACCTGAGAAAAACTGCATTAAACCTACAGAGAGAGAAGCGAACTATCAATGAGCTTTAAAATTCCATTTGGAATTATCGCTATCTTTATCAAACTTGGCAAGAGTAGGCGTACTGTCACCAATAGATATCAGTGCCAGCTTCTCCGTCGAACCGGGAATCTCCTTCGGCATAATCCGGTACGTACCATCCGTCAATTGATCAATCCGCCACAACTGCTCGGGTGCACCGGTAAATGCAGGAACCGTTACAACTTCCGCTTCAGCGGTTGCCGCCAACGCACGCTCCGTCCCTTCTATCACAATTTTATAATAAGGCGCTCCCAAATAACCTCCCGCATCGCGAACAGCCGTAATTGTCCACCGCTGATGCGGACGGAACATATAGTCACCTGCCCTCACTCCGATGTTTCCTGTCGGCCAGGTGTCTATAACATCCGCCAAAGTTTGCGAAGCCATCGGTTCTATAGGTCCGGTATGTTCAAACCAGCGCATGCCTCCCGGCATTCTTACAAAATCCACAGCCAGTTCCAAGGCATATCCTCTTCTTTCTGATTCTATTTCATAAGTACCTTCTTTGAAATTGTCACCGGCAACGGGCCAACCATTCTTCCATAACAACGGACGAATACCCAGTACGCTTATTCCACTTCGGTCCAAGTCCGCTTCATAATGGCATGACATTTTCTGTATTCCGTCACCAAGGTCAAAAAGCCCGAAATGTCCCGGTCCCACCACTCTTCCTCCGGCAGCGACCACCATGCGGCCGCCTCCTTCAAGCATACTTCTCCCTACATTGTCCATGTAAGGACCGGTCACCTTGCGCGAACGGCCCACCACAATGTTGTAAGTGGAATTCGGTCCGTCACAACAAGTCCCGTGCGTACCCAAAAGGTAATACCACCCATCACGATAAATCAAATCCGTAGCTTCGCAGTCAATGGCAATATCCACCGGCTGATTTCCTTCCATACGTTTTCCCGTCTTCGGGTCAAGTTCCACAAGACGGATAAAGCCAAAATAAGTGCCATAAGACATCCACAGCCGTCCATCGGTAGGATCCAGCAGAAGCCCGGGGTCTATGGCATCATTGTCTTCGATACCATCCGACGAAGCAACTGCCACCGGCTCCGAATATCCGAAATCAGGAGACTGTGGGTCAAGGGTTTTGTTCCACATCGTATAAATCACGCCATTGTGTCCGCCACCCAATCCGCCACCGGTGGCACCATAAGCCACCAGATAACGGTCACCAATCCTTACCACATCGGGAGCAGCTCCTCCCCCGGGTCTCACCGCGCCACTGTTCCAAGTCCATCCGTCTTCGGAAATCAGCCCACCTCCTCCCGTACCGAATGTATAATACTTTCCTTCACACTCCACAATGGTCGAAGGATCATGAATAAACGGCTTTCCAACTTGTGCAACAACTGTATCCACAAAAAATGCCGACATAAAGGCTACAGCCCCTATCCATTTGTTTCTTACTATCATAATGATTTCAATATTTAAATACTCGTTTCGGAATTGAATAGACAGCACCTGGAAGTGCATACTCTGTAGTGCCACTGCATATTCCGGACAGAGCCATGAACTGCCCCTTATTTACAACTGACAGAAATATTTCTTACGGGTTGTCCTTTTTCATCCAAAAAACGAACGCAAAAATCACTCATCCCAGGACCGTTGATTACCGCTCCCCGGACGATATTCTTTCCCTTTTTCAATGTCAACCGGGGTGATACACAATCATCCTTCACCATGCGCCTGTCTCCGGAAAGTACTATGGCTTCCTCTCCATTCAGCCACCACATGGATGCAGAATTGGAGCCTACCGCCATCCTTACATTATTAATGTCTTCCGCACAATTGACCACTGTCACAGCCCAAAACAGAACGCCATATACATTCTTATCCAGTCCATGGGCAAAGCGGAATAGTTTAACATTGAAGTTCTTGCTGTCCAAAGCATGCCATGTCAGTTTCTGATTGCCCACCCTGACCTTCGCTCCCGCTTCGGGAAGAACCGTAAACTGATTCGGAAAGTATTCCGTTGTAAATGCTTTCCTTATATAGCTGTCTGTAAAAACCGCATTACTACGATTCGGCTTGGCAATCGGCTCCAACAGCAGCCAGCGTCTTATAAATCCTTCGGCATCAGGCTGCGCCCCTCCCGCCCGAATCGGCGAAAAATAGGCACTGATGCCACTGTATACCACATCCCGACAGGTATCCGCAGGCTGCATGCTGTCTTCTATCCTGAAATAGTCAAAATCTGCATAACCACCTATTTCTTTCGCAGCATAGTTGAACAAGACGAAACGATAACCCATGAAATGCGGCAAGGTATATTCCATCTTCAACGGGCTACCTAACGGCTTCCACTCCTTTCCGTTCAGGCTATAGTAGAAATAGCCGATATCCTTCCGGTCTCTAAAGTCACATTCAGCCTTGAAATAAACCCTATTCCTGCTTAACGGGATTTTCTCTACCTCCACCGGTTCTTCCAGTTCTCCATTCACCATCACAATACACTTCTCTCCGTTCACTATCTTCACACCCACCTGCCCGTACTTGTGCTGGAAGAGCGAAAGCCCGGCGAAGTCTCCATCCTTCATGCCCGATGCGTCCATGCAGACAGAACCGGAACAAACCGGTCCGATGGTACGCTGCGTCAATGTCCCTTTTGCCTGCATAAAAGAAGATTCCAAACGACCGGTGGTCAATCGCAAATAACCCTTACGTGCCGATACAGACCAGAGGGCATTGTCCGGATTATGGTTCCACTGCCACACAAGCGGCAGGTCGGCCTCGCCTGCCTTGCGCACGAACTCGTCGGAGCAGACAATTCCCGGAATCAGTCCCTTGCCTGCCGGAAGCTCCAACTTGTCGGGAGCCACGCCATTCACCCCCAATACCGGCCAGCCGTCTTCCCACTGCACCGGCACCAGATAGGGAATGCGCCCCACTGCACCGCAATCCTGAAACAGATAGGCAAACCACCGTCCGTCCGGCGTATCCACCAGTCCGCCTTGGGCAATACCACGGTCCTGAAAGACAACGCGCCCTTCGTAAGGTCCCGTTATCTTATCGGCACGGTGCACCACCACTGTACGCATACCGTTCCTTGGCCAAGTGATGTTGAACAGATAATACCTGCCATCTACCTTGAACAGTTGCGAGCCTTCTGCCCCCAACATAATATCACCGCCTGCCGGAGCACTGGCATTCTCCAACAGCACCCGTTCCGTACCGGTTTTCAAGCCGGACAAATCTGCCTCCAGTTCCGCAATAAACAACTTGCCATTGCCATAAATCAGATAATTCCGGCCATCTTCATCAAAGAAGAAAGTATGGTCATGACAAGACGGTGCGAACTCCACACGCTTCCACGGTCCTTTCTCAATATCGCGTGTCATGAAAAAATAAGTCTTACCGGTGGTTTGTGCAAAAGTGGAAACATAATACATCCCTTTGTGATAGCGGATACAGCTTGCCCACGAGCCACGTCCGTAGGTATTCTGCCCGTCATCCAGGTTCATGGCAGGAACATCGTCGGTCAACCTATCATACGCATAGCTCACCAGTTCCCAGTTCACCAAATCCTTTGATTTCATAATAGGTACCCCCGGCACCATGTGCATCGTGGTACTGCTCATATAATAGGTATCATCCACCCGCACCATCGACATATCCGGTACATCGGCATAAATCAGCGGATTGACGGCAGTCTGTTGTGCCGGCAATCCTAAGGCATAGCCGACCAAGTTGCATAAAAGTAAAAAAAATCTCCGTATGTTCATTTCTCTGTTTGAATATTTGCCCCAAATCAGCACAGCGACCGGATATATTGATACGACACTCTGCATCATGCCAGTCCCGGACTGTTTCGGGAGATTCATTGTATAACACAAAATTACTTCTGCTTCCCTCTAAACAGATGCGGGATGAATTCATTCAGGCACCGGCGCCAAGTCAGCCATTCGTGTGCCGTTCCTTGCGATTCGTAGAAGTCCACACGGATATTCATGTCACGGAGGCTCTCGACCAATTGTTTGGTGCCCATGTTCTCTTCCGTGCCGCAACCCAAGAAGAGATAATGCACCTTTTTGTTGAAACTGTCTGCATCGGCAAACACACCATTGAAAGCATCCTTTACATCCAGTCCGAAGATGGCTCCACTGAAGCCGCCTATGTATGAAAACTTGTCAAGGTTGGTCAGCGTGATGTCAAAAGTCTGCTTTCCTCCCCATGACAGTCCGGCCATAGCACGGTGTTCCCGGTCTGTATAAGTACGGAAAGTTTCGTCTATCATGGGAATAAGGTCATTTATCATCAGCGTAGCAAACGCAGAGCCATACAGATTACGTTCCGCATCCACATCCTTTCCAGGACGAGGACGGAAACCTACTTCAATATCCCCACTTTCCATCACCACAATCATAGGCACACACTTTCCTTCCGCTATCTGATTATCAAGTATGTTATACATAAAGCCTTGAGTGATCCAGCCCGTCTCGTCCTCTCCCATACCATGCTGCAGATAAAGTACCGGATAGCGTTTCTTGGTGTTCTTTTCATATTCGGCCGGGGTGTAGACTACGCAACGACGGAAACGCTGCTGGCTTTCGGCATAGTAAGTGCAGGTACGCACTTGCCCATGAGGCACATTCTGCACACGATAATAATCACCCTCTTTTCCTTCGGGCACTTCAATGCCGCTTGCCATACGGCTGCATCCGAAGAAAGTGCAACTCATCGGGTCTATGACCGAGAAACCGTCCACAAGCAAGAAGTAATAGTGGAAACCTACCACTAACGGATCGGTCTTTACTGTCCACCAGCCGTTTTCATCCTTGTTCATTTCATATTTTTTACCGCATATATCTATCTGCAAGCGTTTTACGTCCGGCGAATAGAGACGGAAATAAGCCCGGTTCTCCTTGTCTAAGCGTGGGAAATCACAACCGTGCATATTGGAAGAGGCAGCGACCGTATTTTTCAGCACCTCTTCTGCGGTCAAGTCTGGGTCTTGGGCAAAAGCTACCACATTCAGCAGCAGCAAACCAGACAATATCAATCCTAAAGAAAGAGAATTTTTCATAACAGTTCTATTATTTATGTCATTAATTACCTTTGGTTTGTTCTACATACTGCATAGTCCCGTCTTCATTGTAATGCAACTCGTCCACGCAGACTGAACGACGGCCTATCGCACCTGCACGGCCGTCCAATGTGAGTGCGGCATTGTGGTAGAAGAGGTACCACTTCCCTTTGAATTCCACGATGGCCGGATGGATGGTGAAACTGTTCTCCGCCATGCCGGTCAGTTCGCCCCGGTACGTCCAAGGCCCTTCCATACCGGAAGCCGTGGCATAAGCGATATTTTCCCGTCCCTCTCCCATCGAGGCATAAGTGAGATAATAGATGCCATTCCGTACATGCAGCCACGGACCTTCCACGTATTCGGGCAAATCCACCACTGCGATGTCGCCATCCAGCTCCGTCATATTCGGTTTCAGCCTTGCCAGAAAGCAAGTGCCGTTTCCCCAGCACAGCCATGCCTGGCCATCCTCCTCAACCAACACGGTGGGGTCTATATCATTCCACCACCCCCGGGCACCGTTGGAAGTCATGTCGTCCGTCACCAACGGTCGGCCGATAGCATCCGTGAACGGCCCTGTGGGACTATCGCTTACCGCCACTCCAATGGCTTTGCCCACACAAGGTTCGCCTGCCTGCACCGTGGTATAATAATAGAACTTTCCATCTCTTTCTATCACCTGAGAAGCCCACGCTTCTCCCACCGCCCATTTAAAGTCGGCAGGGCTCAATACAGCACCATGCTCTGTCCAGTTCTTCATATCAGTCGTCGAGTAACACAGCCATTCGGTAATATTGAACTCCCTGCCTCCCGAAGCCGTATCTTGTCCGGCATAATACTCATCGTGTCCGACATACAGATACAACCTATCGCCATGTACCAATGCGGCAGGGTCGGCCGTAAAGTTGTTTCTTACCAGAGGATTTCCCTCATAAACAAATGTTTTCTGATTCTCTTTCGGGCTACAAGCCGCCAGCAAGCATAAAATGCCAATCGATAAAATGTGCTTCATGTTCTATTCTTATTTTAAGGTTCTACACAAACAATTATTCATCTTCATTCAGGAAAGATGATTCTGTAATTTCCGCTCAGATGCATAAAGGCGAACAGCCTGAGCAATCCGTCGTAATAGGCATCGAAATAGCCGTCTTCGTAAGGAACATGCTCCGCATTCCAAAGCCGATGAATGAACTCGCGGCTCTTGTTGTGCGTACAAGTCAGCGATACAGCCGCCGCCGTAGCCACCAGCCCCAGTGAATGGCGCAACTGCTTATGCGCTCCGGCTCCCAAAATTTCCTTCACCGGCGTGCCGTCCACATTATACTGGTCAACGAAAGTATCTATGCCCTGACCATAAAGAAAATTCTGTATCCTGTTTCCATACTCCCGCTGCCACTCGGCATCTTCGCACGCCCAGGAATAATCCAGAGCGATGTTCATGGGGACACGCCAGGAATCAAAGCGGAAAGCATCACCGATAATCCGGTCGCTACCAAGCAAAGTCCCGTCATAATTATTGTAATCCGGATTAAGCCCGGTCTCGGGGTGGATGCTTCGATGCAGATACTCCCTGCTCCGGCGTGCACACTCTCTCCAGAAACCCGCTCTGCCATCGTCCGCCCATCTTGCCCATACTTCATAGAATGCAGGCAGATGGTAAGAAGGATCGGTAAACCGTTCTCCCCAAGGGTCAGGAGTAAATGTGATCAGTTTCTGCTCCAGGTTGATGAAAGGAGCCACACGGTCCATCCCGGCTTTCTGCATGGAACAATCCAGAATATTCTTGGCCTCAGCCAAGTAATCGATACCCGTATCGTTGCCCCAGCGATTGGAAGCGAAGATAAGGGAAGTGACGTAATAAAGTTCCCCATCCGAAGCCGGTCCCTGCGCATTACGTATGCCGTCCGTCCGGCAACTCCAGGCAAAGTAACCTTTCAGAGGACCGTCCTGATGCTGCATGTACTTTTTCCCCCAACGCCACAAGCGGTCGAAGATGTCTTTCCTATCAAACTGCACAGCAATCATCATCCCGTAGGACATGCCTTCGGTACGCACATCATGATTTTTGATGTCACTGATGTAGGCCATGGAATCACCGACCTCAAAATATACCTTATCAGGTCCATAAAATACGCCGTCGAACACTTCTTTCAGTTTGGCATCAATGTCATCCTGCTTATAGCCCGCTTCTGCAAACAGATTACGGTATTCACGGGTCTTGAAAGCACCTTCCTCCCACGGCAGGGCATCAAAGCCTATCCAGTCCACTTCCACCTGCGAGCCTTTCAGAAGCGATACGTGCAAATCGTTCACACCCGTAGGAGCCGATACAACCGGCACACGGCTCTCTACCCACTCCTTACTGCGAGGAATGGAAACAGTCGCCACCGGCTTGCCATTCTTCCCGGTGCGTACTTGCAATACGCCACCGGACAAAGAGCGGGTACGCACCACCAGTTCCTGCACTTTTTCATTCCCAAAGTCCACCTTATTATATTGCAGCCAGGCATTCTTCTTACCGAAGATTGTCTTCCAGCCCTTGAACGGCTCCGCCTCATCCAGAAAAGCGATGGAAACTCCCGCAGGACTGATGCTGCTATAGCGGTCTATCCGGATGCGCGTGCGTGCATCCGTAATTCCTACTCCCCGCAGAGTGGGAATCACCTTGCGGATGGTACCGTCGGCATTAAAAAAGAGCGAATCCACGCGGACGGAACGATTCTTGTCAAAATGCGGCGAATAATCGTTATGATGGTAAAAGAGATACCATTGCCCCCGATATTCCACGATGGAATGATGATTCGTCCAGCAATCCACCGGCGATTCATCCATGATGATTCCCTTGAATTCAAAAGGCCCCATCGGGCTGTCTCCCATGCCATAGGCCAGCGTTTCCGTCTTGTCCCTTACCCATGGAAAAGTAAAGTAGTATTTCCCTTCCCGTTCAAAGACAAAAGGCCCTTCCTTGAATCCGTCGGGCAATCCCGGCACCGGTTCCGGTTCCGAAGCAAGTTCCACCATGTTATCTTTCAGCTTTGCCATCATCATGCCGCGGCCTGCCCAGTAGATATAACTTTGTCCGTCCTTGTCCGTCAGCACACAAGGGTCAATGCCTTCCACTCCTTCTATGGGACGCATCTGCGGCATAAAGGGGCCGCTTGGCTTGTCCGATACGGCCACTCCTACAGCAAATCCCTTTTCCACGCCCCGAGGGGTGGCAGGAAAATAGAAATAATACTTGCCATCCTTGCAGACACAGTCCGGTGCCCACATGGAATAGGCGTCCGGTCTGGCCCAAGGAATGCGTTCCTGGCTGACAATGACCCCGTGGTCTTCCCAATGCGCCAAGTCATCGGAAGAGAACACATGGTAATCGGCCATACAGAACCATTCTTTCAGCCGTTCTATAGGGCTGGGAATGTCGTGAGAAGGATACAAATATATCTTTCCATCAAAGACCCTCGCTGTGGGATCGGCCGAAAACTGATCGCGGATTATGGGATTCTGTGCTTGCGCCCTGCCTGCCATGAGGCAAAGAAAGGTTGCAACGGATAACAAGAGTTTGTTTTTCATAAGCAAATTGTCAGTTAGTAATCTATTATCTCATCAGATTTTCATGGTAGAATATCTCTGCTACAAATGTAGCAAATACACTTCTTATAATTATTATGCATATGTATCACGTTTTATCGTCGTCATTACATTTTCAAGCTTGGCCTCCTTTTTGTCCCATCCCGGCCGTCATCAAGGCACGCCCAGTGTTACAAATACTTTTATCCATGTTACATCGGCCCGTATGCCCCCAATAATCGGCCTGAGATTTTCCCACATTATCGTTTATTCTATCTACTTTTGTCATCAAAACCCTATATACCATGAACAGACCGGCACCTCACAGCAGAAGAATCCCATACATCGTTGCAGGGACTGCCCTATTTGCATTACTTGCTTTTCTATTGAGCCAGACGGGCTACTACAGCTTCTGTTATCTGGAACAATGGGACACCTTCATCTATAATTCCGCCTACCTTAGCGGTTCTTTGGCTCTGCCCGGCGGATGCGTACAACTCCTTTCAAGCTTCCTGACCCAATTCTTCTGCCGACCCCTGACCGGAATATTGATAACAGCACTGCTACTGACGTGGATTGCACTGCTGACAGCCGACATCCTGCACCGCTGGACAAAAAGCAAACTCACATTACCACTCGCCCTTTTCCCCGTTGCAGCATTGTTCTTCCTGCACTACAACGTAAACTACCAATACACCGGAACCATAGCCTTCCTGTGGATGCTGCTTTTCCTCCGCCTGCGGTTCTTCTTCCACAAGTTCACCGGACGGTTTGCCTATTCTCTTGCAAGCACCTTCCTGCTCTTCGCAACGGCAGGACCGGTCGCCTTTCTGTACAGCTGCCTCATACTGATCATAGAATTGTTCTGTCACAAGAAGAGGGCACTCTGGTTCATATCCCTTCCGCTAATGGTGTACCTGACCGCTGAAACTTGCTTACGGATGGGACTTTCCGGCGAATTGGAACACGTCCTGCTGCCCGACGGCTACTTCACGCTAAGACTCCAAGCAGGCTCCATCATCTATCTGCCTTGGGGGCTGACACTGGCCGTTTTCATCACAAGCGGTCTATGCAAATCATTCAGATTCAAAAGAAGATGGATGCAAGGAACCCTTATCGCTGCCCAACTCGCATGTGCAGTCGCTTTCACTTTTGTCGGCATCCCCCAATACATCGACAGGAACAATGAAGTCTTTAAAGAACTGAACCACTACGCACGCCACTGCCAATGGGACAAGATAACAGACAAATGCGAAAACATGCCCATGAACAACCTGCTTTTCCAGAATTATCACAACGTCGCACTGGCAGAACAAGGCCTGTTGGCCGACCAACTGTTCATGCAACCCTGCATGACATACAGACCATTTACGTGCCCGGAAACAAAACGCCCTACCTGTCCGCACTGCTCAGCGACATCTATTTCTCAATGGGGCACATCGCCTTTTCACAACGATATGCCTTCGAGGCCAACGAAGGCATGGGCAATTTCTCTCCACGCATGCTGCAACGGCTGGTCCAGACCAGCCTTATCTACGGGCATTATGGCACTGCAAAGAAGTATCTTGATATACTTGAAAGTACACTCTTCTATAAAGACTGGGCCACAGCCCACAGACGTTTTCTATGGAACGACCCGGCTGTAGAGACCGATTCCATCTTAGGCAGCAAGCGAAAATGCCTCTTCCCCGACAACCGTTTCTCGGGCATCAAAGGGCTGGACGACGATTTAAAGCAAATCGTCCTCAAGAACCCCATGCACAAGACCACCATCCAGTACTTAGGCTCACTATATCTGCTGTCCAAGGATATTCCACGGTTCAAGGCCACCCTCGAAACATTCTATGGCACACCGGCGCTGCCGTCCGTGCTGCCCGTCTGCTTTCAGGAGGGAGTGGTTGTCTTTGCCGCCGGAGACCGGGAAACATTGGAGCGATACAACATACAGGCAGCTACCGTGGAGCGCTTCGAGGAATTCAGCCGACAACCCTCCAAAGACTCCCACAACTTATGGTATTTCCTGAAATATAGAAAATGAAAACAGAAATGAAAACGAGAATCCTGACATATCTGCCAACCCTAATCAGCTGCCTGCTGCTGGCAGCCTGCTCACAAAACGTACATATCGACCGCCATACCAGTTGCCGGCCTCCCATATCGCCCGATTATACCGAAGTCACGCTTCCCCCGAACATGGCTCCCCCATGCTTCTCCCTGCCGGACAGCTGCCATGCCTCCCGTCTCCGGGCCATATACCGGGCAGGCGATGAAGAAACTACCGTCACAACCCGCAACGGGCAGATAGCCATCAGTCCCTCCAAATGGAAAAGGCTCGTAGACGCCGCATCTACCATCACCGTCCGCCTGCAGGCCCAAAGAGGAGACAAATGGGAAGAATACGCCCCTTTCCACCTCTACATCGCCAAAGAGAAGATAGACCCCTACATCGCCTACCGGCTGATAGAACCGGGCTACGAGACCTGGAACGAGATGGGCATCTACCAACGTTGTCTGGAAAACTATGAGGAAACAGCCATCCTCACCAACAAGATGACCGGCTACGGCTGCATGAACTGCCATTCCTTCTGCGGGCAGAACCCGGAGAAAATGCTGTTCCACCTCCGTTCCGACTACGGAGGGACCTACATCATAGAGGAAGGACAGATAAAGAAACTGAATACGAAAACACCGCAGACCATTTCGGCATTGGTCTACCCGTCGTGGCATCCCTCCGGCAATTTTGTGGCATTCTCGGTGAACGATACCAAGCAGATGTTCCATACCACCGACCCGAACCGCGTGGAAGTCATGGATTATGCCTCCGATGTCGTGATTTACGACGTGAAACGGAAGCAGATTGTCAGCTCCCCACTTCTGTCCTCGGCCACTGCCTTTGAGACATTCCCCACTTTCTCGCCCGATGGAAGAACGCTCTATTTCTGTTCCGCGGACAGCGTGAGCATACCCGGAAAATACGACCAAGTGAAGTACAGCCTGTGTTCCATCGGCTTTGATGCAGACACCCGTTCGTTCGGCAGCAAGGCAGACACGCTTTACAATGCACGCCGGGCAGGAAAAAGCGTCTCTTTCCCCCGCGTATCGCCCGACGGCAAATTCCTCATGTTCACCCTCTCCGCATACGGCAACTTTTCCATCTGGCACAAGGATGCGGACCTATACCTCGCCCACCTGCACACCAACCAAATCCGCCCCTTGTCGGCACTGAACAGCAACGACGTGGAGAGTTACCATTCATGGAGCAGCAACAGCCACTGGGTGGTGTTCAGCAGCCGACGCACAGACGGACTGTATACCCGCCCCTTCATTGCCTATATAGACGAAGAAGGGAAAGCACACAAGCCCTTCTTGCTGCCGCAAAAGGAGAAAGACCATTACACCTTCCTGATGAAATCCTATAATATCCCCGAGTTCATCTCCGGAAAGGTCAACACCTCCGCATACGACATCAGCCGGACAGCCCGGAAAGAGAAGGGAACGGATATCACCTACTCTCTTCAATAGAGGCATCTCCATTTTCTCTGTCTCCGGCGTCTTATGTTCAGCTTTATATTACTGATGCCATGTAACATACAAGACAGTTTCTGCAACATTCATATCTATAGATGTAACATCAAGCAAACAAAAAACAACGCAAATATCACAACCATTGACATTTAATTCGTAATTTTGTTTTCGATGTAAGACAGAAGTTACATGAAGCGTCAACTCATCAAACCAAGGTTGCATCTCCAATACATTATAGATTTGTTTAACCCTAATAAATAAGTTACGATGAATTAATTTGACTTTTGCTAATTATTTTCACAACAATCAATAACTGAATCATATGAAAAGAAACAATTTGCCGTCTGTTTGCGTATTCCTTCTGATGATGATGGGAACGGTCATATTCAATTCTGCTTGTAACAATAAGGATGATAATCTTGTTGTTGGCGATCGCGTTCCTCCCCCCAGAACGATAACTATAGTCGGTAACTATCTGATGGAGGCAAACTCCATTGCGGGAGTGGTACATAAAGATAGAAGCCTCGGACTGACCTACATAGAAGACGAAGAGAAGAGCCGTTTCTATATACGTACAACCTCCAAGGATGCAGAAGAAGCCCTACTCAAGATAGCAATCGAGGGTTTAAAGGTCAAATTCAGTGGTAAAGTATATGAAATGAACAAGGAATTCGCCAAGGATAACAAATTGCCCAATGATGTAAAGCTATACTCCCTCGTTTCTCCCGACTATTCTATCACAATACTTGACGAACAGTAAAATCTCCATTGAACATAATGCAACGAAGGGGACTATGTAATCATAAAAAAATAAGTTGGTACATAAATGATAATTTAGCTTTCACCACGGAGGACACAGAGTCTCACAGAGTTTTCTCCTTTTACAAGCTAATGACAGATACTACCGATTTTGATTCCCTCAAAAAACTCTGTGAGACTCTGTGTCCTCTGTGGTGAAATAAACTCGTCACAGCTTTCACCTTTTTCAGAACCGCTCTATTCATCGGGGTTCCCGGTGAAACTTCTTTTCATTTCGAGGGTTGACGGTGAAGGACATTCCGCTGTGTCTGACAGATTAGATGCCAGTGTCTGTCAACTTGAAGTATCGCGTTGTCAACTTCAATAGGGTCAAGTGAAGATTCAACACCCACCAAATACCACATTGCCGGTGCTATGTAACGTACGAAACAGTTTTTGTAACATTTTCATCTATAGATGTTACGTCGAGTAAACAAGAGGTAGCGTGAATTTCACACTTATTAATATCTAATTGATAATTTTGCTTTCGATATGAAACGAGAATAATATAAAGTATTAACCTGTTAAATCAAAGCAATTATGAAGACATAGAAAAAAAGTTCATTCCTTCCGTATAAATTGTAAAAACAGCATTTATACCTTAATTAACCACTATAGTAAAATTTATTTTTTCTATTACCTATTTTTATATGAAAAACATTAATCTTAAAAGAAGTATCGGGTTATTATCATTCCTACTGATGATTCCTGTTTGGGTATGTGCCCAGAACATTACAGTGAAAGGTACCGTAAAAGATACCAGCGGCGAAAGCATGCCGGGTGTAAACGTCCTGCAAGTAGGTACGACGAACGGCATCATCACAGACATCAACGGTCAATATCAGATGAGCGTTCCCTCCAATGCCAAATTGACCTTCTCCTTTATCGGCTATGTCACTCAGACTGTCCAAGTAGCCGGCAAGACCACATTGGACATCATATTGAAAGAAGACGCACAAGCTTTGGACGAAGTAATAGTTGTGGGCTACGGTACGATGAAGAAGAGCGACATTGCCGGTTCGGTAGCTTCTGTAAACGCAGAAGACATGTTGCGCCGCACTCCTACCAACATTGCACAAGGCTTGCAAGGTGCAGCCCCGGGTGTCATAGTAACCATGCAGGACGGTGCTCCCGATGCCAATGCCGCCGTCCGTATCCGTGGTGTTGCCACCATCAACGGCAAGGCAGACCCGCTCTATGTAGTAGACGGCATACAGGTGGGTACCAATGCCAACTTCATCAATCCTTCCGACATCGAATCCATCGAAGTGCTGAAGGATGCCTCCGCAACTGCCATCTATGGTTCGGCAGGTGCCAACGGTGTAGTCATGATTACTACTAAACACGGGACAAAAGGACATTCTTCCATCAACATCACTGCCGACTTCGGTCTCCAGACACTGCCCAACAAGCTGGACGTTTGTAATGTAGACCAATATGCCGCCAACCTGCGCCAAGCACGTGCCAACGACGGCACAAGCCTTTGGAACGAAGTGTGGAGCGAGCAATATGACGGCAAACGCAAGCAGATTGACTGGCAAGACGTGATGACCCGTGCATCCTGGAAGCAGAACTACAGCATCTCTACTTCCGGCGGTACGGAGAAGACACAGTACAATGCTTCTATCGGTTTCCTGCGCAACGACGGTATGGTAGTCAACACGCAATACCAACGCATCACGGCTCGCGCCAACGTGAAGACCAAAGTCAACAATTACCTGGAATTCGGCGCTGACGTAAGCTATATCCATACCGATGCCCACGGCTCGAACAACTCTATCGGTAACTTCGGTAACCTTTCCTCTTTGCGTGACTTCGCTTTCATGTGCCCGACAATGGACTTCGTGACTCGTGGCGATGCCACGTATGACGGTGTACCCGTCGGTTCGTACATTTCTCCGAACGTGGTCAACCCCGACGGCACGTATGGTGAAGTGCTCGGCGGTAAAGATACCAACGATGGTTTCTGGGGAACAACAATAGGTAATATGTATGCCAAGCAGATGGAGCTGAACAAGCGCAACCGTACCAACCGTGCCTTGGCAAGTGCCTACCTGACAGTCACTCCGCTGAAGGGTCTGAGCTGGAAGACGCTGGTTTCATACGACTACACCGGCAACTCCGACAACAACTTCAGCGGCGGCATCAAACGTGTAAACTACTACAACGGAACAGCCATCGACGTGACCAAAGGAACAAACGCCTACGTCAATCCGAGCAACGACAACGATTATAGCTTTGGCCTGGGCAACAATGACGGACAGACACTCTCCATCCAGAATACGCTGACTTATAGCTGGAAGAACGACGTGCACGACCTGACCGTAATGTTGGGTAACGAGGTTTCACGCTATTACGGCCAGTGGACTTCCGCCTCTTCAAGAGGATTCTGGAGTCCGGACAACCGTAACGTAGGCCTGACCACCAAGCCCGAGACACTGAGCGGAAGCGGCGCCCTGAATCTGGAAAGCCGTGGCATCTCCTACTTCGGCCGTGCAAGCTACAGCTTGCTGAACCGCTACATCCTGACCGCCACGCTCCGTCGCGACGGTTCTTCCAACTTCGGTGCCGGCAACCGTTGGGGTACCTTCCCTTCCGCAGCTTTGGCATGGCGCGTGTCAGAAGAAGCTTTCATGCAGAATCAGGACGTGGTTTCCAACCTGAAGCTCCGTCTTGGCTGGGGACAAACCGGTAATTCCGGTGGCGCCACCGACCTTTCTGTGGCAGGTCTGTCACTTGAAAATGTAAAATACTCCTTCTACGGCAACGGACAAGGCATGGGCATGTGGAACGGCATGACATTCGCCACCGGTTACTTCGCCGGATTGGTAGACACCAACCTGAAATGGGAAACCAACGAGCAGATGAACATCGGTATCGATGCCAGCTTCCTGCAGGGCGACTTGAACCTGACAATGGACTACTTCATCCGCAAGTCCAAGGATTTGCTGCTCTACCGCCAGATACGTCCTTCTACCGGTTTCTCACAAGTCTACACCAACTACGGCGAAATCGAGAACAAAGGTTTTGAATTCAGCCTCGCCTACAACAAGCGCCTGAACAAAGACTGGAGCATCAATGCCACTCTGACCGGTTCTACCTTGAAGAACAAAATCAAGAAGATGGGAGAACCTGCTTACAACACCAACTCCGACTCCTCCGGTAAAGGTACCGAGGACGGTTCCAATACCGGTGCCGTAGGTGCCGCTGCCGGTTATCACTGGGGCAACCACTCCATCTGCAAGGAAGGCTATGCGGTAGGTTCATTCTACGGCTTCCGTGTAGAAGGCGTTTTCCAATCCGACGCAGAAGTCGAAGCAATGAACAAAGCAGCCACCCTTGCAGCAGGAAAAGATTGGGAAAAAGAGAAAGTCTACTACCAGACGGACGGAACCAAAGCGGGCGACTTCAAGTACAAGGACTTGAACGGTGACGGAATCATCAACGAGGACGATATGGATATTCTCGGCGACGGTTTCCCGACCCTGAACTACGGTCTGAACCTCGGCGCCAGCTACAAGAACTGGGACTTCTCCGTATATCTCTACGGCGTATTGGGACAAGACATCTTCTCTTATTCCGCCATGCGTCTGTCCAACATGTTCTCTTCCGATGACGGCTGTGCGCCCAACATCCTGAAGGAAGCTGCCGCCCAGGCATGGTCTCCCGAGAATCCCAACGGTACACTTTCCCGCTTGTCTTTCCTCGACCCCAACTACAACATGCGTGCCTCTGACATGTGGGTGAAGAACGGCGACTTCTTGCGTATCTCCAACATCCAGATAGGCTACACCCTGCCGAAGAACTTGGTAAAGAAGGCTTCTATCCAGAACGCCCGCGTTTACCTCTCCATCCAGAACTTGGCAACCCTTTCCGGTTACAACAAGTATGGTGACCCCGAGTGCGGTCAAGGCAGTGTGCTCTATACAGGTTTGGATACCGGCCGTTACCCGATGCCGCGTACCTATACACTTGGCGTGAATGTGCAATTTTAATAAACATCAAACATTACATTGATTATGAAAAACAAATTATTATACAGTTTGATTGCAGGAGCTGTGGTGATGACCGGTCTCAGTTCTTGCGACAACGAGGAGTTCCTCAACGTGACACATTACTCCATCTTGGAAATGAGTACCATGTACGAAAGCGACGCCAATGCCAAAGCAGCTCTGAACGGATGCTACGACCTGATGCTGCCGAGCAACACCGCCGGGCACAACGGAGACCCCTTCAAGCCCTATCTGTTCACCGGTTCACACCCGACAATGGACTCTCAGGCTACGGGATGGGACAAAGCGTTCATGACCCAGTCATGGAATGCACAAACCACCGAGTTGTCCGCCGGATGGAACCAGGCATACGCCGCCATCACACGAAGCAACGACTTCCTGTCGGGACTGGGAACTGCCGACAAGGTGTCTGACGACGTAAAAAGATCGTTGGAAGGCGAAGCACGTGCCCTCCGCGCTTACCAGTACTTCTGGTTAGCCACCACATTCGGCCGTGTACCGATGCTTTCTACCGGAGAGAACTATACAAATACACCGACGAAAGCCCGTGCAGAAACCTACGCGGAAATGTGGGACTTCATCATTGAAGACTTGAAGGCTGCCGCCGAACTGCTCGACTGGGAACCCATGGACGGACAGTACGGACGTTGTACGAAAGGTATGGCGCTGGCTTATCTGGGCGATGCCTACATGTGGAAAGCTTATCGTTGCCCCGAAACAGCCAATGAATGTTACGGACTGGCAAAGACAGCCCTCAAAGAAATTCTGGACAGTGGCACGTATGAGCTGAATCCTTCATTCACCACGCTATGGGATGCCGATGAAGTATGGGGCAAAGAGGCCATCTGGCAGGCCGTGCTCAACGAAGGCGACCAGTGGGGCGGCTGGGACGGAGCCAAGTGGTCCGAGGCCCATGGTTGGGTAGGCTTCTACTTCGGTGCTCCCGCCAACGGTGCATGGGGAACCTATGCCGTGTCCTGGGAACTCTATGACGCATACGAAAACGGCGACAAACGCCGTGACGGTTCTTTGGTGACAGCCACCATACCTGAATCCAAATTGAAGGAAATCGGCAAAGAACATTGGAAACAATCGTTCAAGCCTGAAGCCTGGCTGGCAAGCCCGGACAATGCCAAATATATAGGAAAAGGATATGCAAAAACAAAGATAGAGAAAGATGAGAACGGTAAAGACGTAGAAACCCTGGACTGCGACATCAAGTATGACCCCGACTGCCCGATAGGATTCAATCCTTTCGCACAAGAAGTGGTATGGGTCAACACCTTCCACCGCGAACCGGCAGAACCGGCACCGACCGTTTACTCTACCAAGCACTGGCGCAACGGACGCGGAACACACTGGTCCGGAGACCAATGGCTTCCCGACCACATTTATATGAAGCGCCTCCCCAACGTGATGCTGGACTATGCGGAATGTTGTTTCAGAACCGGAGAGGAAGCTGAAGGATGGAAACAAATCAACATCCTGCGCAACCGCGCATTCGGCAACATGGAAGTCGGTAAGAGCAGTGAACTCACCGCCAAATTCAACAGTTACTTCAGAAATCTGGCAAGTGTGTACGGAGACAATGGCTATGGCAAGTATGTGGCTACCGAAGGATACCCCATTCCTTTCAACGAGACACCCGTGACAGTAGTAGACGCACAGAACTACTACGCACAGCTGAAAACCGAGAAAGGATTTACTTCCGACTTGTGGAAAGTGGCAGTCAACGAGGAACGCCGTAAAGAGTTCAACGCAGAATGGTGCCTGCGTGGAGACATGCAGAAGTCAGGCTATCTGGAAGACCACATCGAGCATAACTACCCGAAAGGCTTCGGCTACTTGAAGGGTTTCGAAGCCATATTCGAGTTCCGGACTTACCGCGACTTCGACTTCAACATCAACAAGATGGATATGCCCATCCCGGCAGACGAGCTGATCAAGAATCCGGCCTGCGACCAGAACGAAGCTTACCTGGGAGGACATTAATCTCCAGGAAACACCCCGAACAAATACAAATTCATACTTGTATATATAGGGATTAGTTTTTTACAGAGCCATATCGAGAAGGGAACTTCTTGGTATGGCTCTTTTTGTCGTTGTGTCTATGCTGTCAGTATGGCTTCGGAAGAAGTGACTACTGTATCAGCATACAAATGAAAGAACCGTCTACTGATTACGTTTATAAAGAAAAAAAGTGTCTAGTGAAATCAGGAAAAGACAGGAAAAGACAAACTTCAACGTGAATCCTTTCAGTTTCAACGTAGAAAACCGCTTGTCTCGACACATAGAACAGTTCGTTTCACCACATAGAACAGTTTGTTTCGACGCGTGAAACACTTTGTTCCATTGGGGTAAACACTTTGTTTCATTAGGGTGAACACTTTGTTTTATACAGTATGAACACTTTGTTCTATAGCATGTGAACAAATTGTTCATCACTGTGAACTAATGGATTATCCCTATTTAGAACATGAATGCACTGTGCACCGTGGATGGCCTTATACCCGATTTAGGGGCTTGCAGATACTTTATCTGCAAGGTATCTGCAAGGGGTATCTGCAAGCCCACAACACATTGGTTTACAGCGAAGCAAGTACCAAATCCTTGCAGATGGCAGATAAAATGAGAAAAAAAACTCTGTGTAGCGGTGCGGGCTGAATTCAGCAGGCAGCAAAAAGCCCGTCCTCTTAATTAATGGGGACGGGCTTGAAAAGTAGCTCCGAGGGGAATCGAACCCCTATCTAAAATTTAGGAAACTTCTAATCCAACTTTGAGTATCAGTCACTTGCGAGACTATTTCAATTTTTCGTAGAACTATAGTAGAACTTTTGCATTTTTGTTGAATACCCCTGCCTCTCCAAAAGAAGAATACAGGGGTACAATGCAACACCGATTTTCAGAATCGGTACTGCAAAGATATGACTTTTATTTCAAAGGACAAAGAAAAACCGGGCGCACTTCACAGCGAACCCGGCTCAGAACAAAAGTTCTACTCTATTACTAACACCTAATCATTTCTTTTTCCGTTTCTTCAATTCTATATATTCCGAATACACTATTTTGGTATGGGGATTGCTACTTACAACTTCTTGCCTAATAGCCTTTGTTCCCCATCGGAAAAACAACCATTGCTTAGGCACTCTATGCACTACTTGAAATAGGGTATCTACAGATTGTATGCGTAAATCCAGTTTCTTATCGGGCATGATTAAGCCATCAACATTTATCCACGGGTCTTTCCATCGTATTGCTTGGACTTTAAGATAGGATGTATCACGGTATATAATGCTATCCTTAACTATGGTTTGTACCTCCACCTCCGTTTTTGTTGCATTCGTGGAAGCCGCTTGTAACCTCTTTACTTTCAAGTCAAGTTCCTTAACGGTATTCGTCAAGTCGGCACAATGCTTTTCCACCTCAGACTTGGATAAAGTCAATGCCTGTACAGAAGCAGCGGATTTTCCGGATTCTGTTTGGTAAAATTTTATTTTCTCCAACAAGGCGGTTTGGTTGCCATCCAATCTTTCCTTTTCTGATTTCAACTTGGAACAATAAGCCCATAGCCCAAAGGTAGCCGCCATCAAAAGCCCACAGAGGGCGATTAATATCAAAAACGCTTTATTTCTCATATTCCTTGATGTATTGGATTATACCCTCTACGTGGGTGTTCACAATGTTTTGTTTCCCCTCCATAGATGTAAGGTAAGCAATATCTTCCTTGTTATCCATGAAGAAATTTTCCGTCAATACAGCCGGGCATTTCGTCTTGGAAAGGATGTAAAAATTTTCCTCCCAATCCGGGTCGCCATCCGAATAGTCACGCCTAATCTTTTGCCCGGTAATAAAGCAAGCGGCAGCATCATACATTCGGTTTGCCAGTTCGTCAGCTTTCGTTTTGCCCTTAGTGGTATAGGCAGACCATCCACGGGCATTCATCCATTCGCCATTCCCGGCAGCATTGCAGTGGATGGAAACAAGCAACACGTTATTAGCTCCATATCGGGCGCAAATCTCGTTCACACGCCTTGCACGTTCAGCCAAAGGCACGTCCAAGTTCTCCTTAACAATGCGTTCCGCTACATAGCCACGTTTAGCCAGTTCACGCACGACTTCATCCGCAATTTCTCTTGTATAGGCATACTCCCTGAAAGTTCCATCCGGGCTGCGTTTACCCGGTGTATTTTCTCCATGCCCATTGTCTATAAGTATCTTCATTCTTGATTCAATTTATGGTAAAAATCTATTTTAATTCTGTCATATACCATTTGTACATTGGTATAAGCTCTGCCATTGTTCACCGTTTCCGCATAAACCTCTGACAACACACATTGCTCTACCCATTCAATCCATTCGGGCGAAGTGTAGCTTGACAATCGTTTCCCTCGATACGAATATGCATCAAATCGGCTGTTTCTGTCCTCGTGCATATTCATAATCAAGGTGTGTACTTTCGCTTTCGTGGCTTCACGGTCTGCGATGTGGTTTTCTTCACGCACTTTCTTTATTATACGGCAAACCCTCTCAACGGCAAGGTCAAAGTAAATGCTTGATATGTTTTTTATCCGCAACTGCGTTTCGGGTCTTAACCCCTCTGCAATGTCAGTGAGCATATCATTTTGGGTTTTGGTTTCCGTCAGAAGTTCGGCTACCATAGACTGATTGCTTTTAATCATGTCGTTAATGATAGACTTGAACCACTTGAAACAAGCTACCATAAGTGCAGCCGCCAAACAGAGAAACACAGCGCACACTATCACCATAAAGCCAAAATCGCTTATGCCTTGTGCTACTTTCAAACTTTCTTCCATCATCGGTTTTTCTTATACTTGTTTCGCTTGTAATACTCAAAGTTATCCCTATCCTCCTGCGTGATTGGAGTATTCGGTGGAAAGAACTTAAACCCGTACATCGTTCCATAGCGTACCACTTTGATTACGGCACGAAATGGATATTTGCGCTTCGGGTCTAAAACAACATCTTTTCAACTTCTTACTATCAGTATAGAAAGCGGATGCACCGATACCCTCGCCATAGGCGATTAGTGTTCTCGTTCCGTTCTCTGTCTGTCTTTCCTTACATCCCGTAAACACCGTGACCTCATTAATCACGGCATCTACTGAGGTGTATTCACAATCGAAAATATCTTCATTCAAGGATTCGGTTTCCTCAAAGTCCATTACCTCGTTCATAAGTCCATCGGTATATTATAGGTTTCACAATCGGCATCCACCATTTCACGGATAGCCAAACGGTCTTTCAAAAAGTTCTCATAGGGGGATTTCGCACTTTCGGCAAGCAAGCCCAGCATGGCAGACTGATATTCGTTTACCAGCTTACTTTCTGTCTTAGCCGGGTATCTTGCAGTAAGCAACGTGCTGAAAATATTATCAGCCGTTTTTGGATATTCCACCCTCACGCTGTCATATTGGAACATCGTGCCTGTGGCACGTTCCGCATCAGTCGTAATCTCAATGCCACCCTCTTTGTCTGCAATAACCTTAACCTCTTTGATGTTATGGTTATAAAGGAACGTTCCCTGCCCGTTATTAAGAGAATCTATCACCTCCGGCTTAGTCTTAGCCAGCAGCCCTGTAGTCAAAACATTTGCTTCCATCGTTCAAACAATTATTAAAAATGAATTTACTGTGTTCCTCCGAGCATCTGATTATCCAGCCATATTCAGATGGGAAGAAGTGTTTAATATCCGTTTCATCTTTGATTTCGTATTTATTGATGGTGCGGTGGAATTTCTTATAAAACCTTTTCAGAATACCGCTTCTTAGCAATATGCCGTAATGGTTTTGTTTGAATCCCACATAATCAATGCTACGAGCATCAACCGGGAATATCTGCCAGTTGCTTTTAATCTCTACTTTCAATTCGCCACCCAAGTAAAGCCCCATCATGTCGAGTACGAAATGCAGTGCCTCTTTGTCAGCGCATAGTATCACCATATCATCCATATAGCGATAGTAGTAGATTTTCACCCCAAAACGCTTCATCACTATCTTAGCCAGTTCTTCTTTAACCCAATGGTCGAAATATGCTAAATAGAGATTAGCCAAATATTGACTTGTGAAATTGCCTATTGGCAGCCCCTTGTCTTTACCGTTACTATCTATTATCTTATCCAACAGCCTTAACAGTTGTTCATCCGCTATAGTGTAGCGGATTATCCTTTTCAATGCTGCGTGGTCTATGTTATCATAGAACTTCTTGATGTCAATCTTCAAACAGAACCTTGTACCTTTTCTGTCTATGATTAAAGCCGTATGCACATCCTCCATACATTTATGAATACCACGCCCTTTGATACAAGCGTATGTATTCGCAATGAAGAAGTTAGTCCAGTAACGCCCCAACACATTGATAATGCAATGGTGTACTATCCTGTCCGGGAAGAACGGGGCAATCATAATCACCCTTTCTTTCGGCTCATATATAACCTTAATCCGATATTCACCGGGGGTATAAGTTTCATTGCGCAAGTCCCAGTACAAGCTATCCAAATTCTCCAAAATGTTCTCATTGAACTTGGATATTTCGGTACGCTCTCCTTTGCCTTGCTGTGCCTTATATTGCGCCCGTATGAGGTTGGAGCATTCATATATCAAGTGATAAACATTCTTAATTTTCTTAGCTTGGGAAATGAATATCTTTCCTGTATCACCGACATATAAACCGCAATCCTCAAAATCCGAGTATTGATTAAAGCAGGTATCAGCCGTATAACATAACCCGTATTCAGTCTTTACTACACCCATTTGTGCCGTTGTTCTAAAACAGAGCTTTCAATTACTTACTTGCACCGTCCTAATCCATATTATTTTACCAACTATCAGACGTGCCGATAGTCCCTGTGAGGTAAGGGCGTGGCAGCAACAGTTATAAGTTGAAACCACGGTAAAAGCGGAACCCAATGTTCGCATTCGCATTCGAGGAACGATTATTCGCATTCAGATAACCGAAACCCGCATTCGCACCATTATTCGCATTAGCAGACAAAAGGGCACCAGCCGCCACAACCCTGTTATGTTTTTATTTTTTTCAATCCAACGCCATTTTCGTTGCTCCGTTCACCGAGTTTTGCAGTCCGTCAAAAACGGCACAAGCGGAACCCAAAGTGCGCAGACGCAACCGAGGAACGACGACCCGCAAGCAGATAACCGAAACCCGCAGACGCACCACTACCCGCACCCGCAGACAAAAGGGCACCATACCAGCCTACAGCAGACCACGTACTACCACCTGTGGGAGTCCAATAGTAATCGCAATAGCCTTTATTACTTGAACCTCCTACTTTTTCGGCAAAGGAATAGCCTTTAGTGGAATGAGCCATAGAAAGCACATAGCCCTCAGTTCGTGGAAGCTCCGTAATGGCTTCATATCCGATAGGTACGGTAGTAGCACTATCTGAATGAGAGGTGAATTTTGTCGGGTCTTCGCATACATAGGCAATAGATACATCCGCTTTATGCCAAATTAGTACATCATCAGCAAGCATCCACAAGTATTCATAAGGAGTTTCCAAGCCACGGTAAGAGGTTACTTGTACCACCTTATCGCCACCAGTCCATCCCTTGATGGTGTAGGACACCTTACCCGTGTTGTTTCCCAGCGTTGCAGTAACACCGCAAGGCACAAAGGGTTTGTAACCTCCCCATGTATTCCACTCCGTACCATTAACAACCGGACCACTCCCTAAGCCTCCTTGATGGAATCCGTCAGCAGTCAGCGTTTCGGTGTAAGCATCTTGGCAGTGCAATGAGGCATATTCCACACGTTGCAACCAAGCAATTTCATTGTACACCCTGTACGCCCCGTGGTGTGTTCCGTTCTTGCAAAGAGGACGAACACCAGCCTTTGAAATGGAAGTACGAGGCATACCCAACATGGAGTTGTAAGTACCATCCTTAGCGGCATCACCAGCACCCGAACCACCTCTGAATTGTGCGGCATTCGCTTTGAGTATAACAAATCCGTCTGAATCCCTTGCAATTTCATCGCCATTCCAAGTGAGCCAACATCCCGAAACGGCTACAGAGTTGGTAATATCCACCGTTGCATACCACGGGCTTACCGTCTTTCGTTCCATCTTGATAAAGCCGGGCAACGGATATTCGGAATAGGCACGAATCCATTTCGTCCCCTCTATCTCCAACTTGAAGTAATATTCCGGCTTTTCAAGCATTACATTACCGTCCGTGCTGTCAATCACAGCCGTTGCACCCGAATCCTTTTTACGGCTGTCATTTTGGTTAAGGTAATACTTAACCGAGCCGTCAGGGTTTTCCACAAAGCGTTTCAGCTTCGCTTGAATGGGTAATGTACGGTGCAAATCCAAATTACCCACACGCTTTAGTTTGTAGTCCTGTGAGTTGAAATCACCTTGCACCCCATACCATTGGTCGTAAGGATATTGCGGTTTCGTGTTTCCGCTTCCCAATAATAATCCCATAGCTATAAGTTATTTAATAGTTTCACCAGCACCCCAATACACATCATATACCGAAAGGTCGATACCGTTTGGGGATATTACGGTTATCGCTCCGGGCGTCCAATCCCCGATAGGTACGGGGAACATACCAAATTCCTTATCACAAATGAGCTTGCATTTAAGCAGCGTACTTGTTTCCATCGTAACCTCTTTAGGTCGTACAAAGACGGTAAACGGAACACCACCCAAAGCAAAACCATTGGAAAGGTCTGTAACCTTACCTTTGGAAAGAATCCGTAGGCTGTACATCGTTGTTTCCATAATTCACTGAGTAAATCAAGTTTATTTAACTGCAAATATAATCATAAATGTGTTCAATAAACACATTTATGATTATAATTAAAGTATATCATCAGATAATGAGGTATAACGTGCTTCAAGTTCATTGATTTTATCTCTTAGCAACTGCCTTTCATTATGCAATTCCTTTATTTCATACGGCATTGCAGACCCCATTAGGGCGGCTTCGTAGCATTTGATTATCTTATAATCGCTACTTGCCAACACCTCCTTTGAGCGTTCAATCTCATGTGCCACCTTTTGAAAGTCGGGGACTTCTATGTATCTGAATGAAATCCTGTCCCCGGCATCGTATGGCACAATGCGCACAACATAGCCCTCCTTATCTGTGTTTTGTTTACTTTCATCTATTGCATCCACTGGCTTATATATGGTTGGCAGTTCAGCCACCTGTTCAATAACCGATACCATGCGTGTTGTTATTTCCCCCGTTTTCTCATTTCTGATTTTTTGAGGAATAGGGGCTATTTCTATACATTGTAGATAGTCGCCATCCATATATCCGTATAATACTCTTTCTTCCATATTTTTAGTATTTCCATCTACTTACTAACCATGCTTGTTTTTTAACTCCATCTACATATCCTACGGTATATACAAACATACCACCTTGACCCTCTACAAAATCGTAGTAGTCATTTACCGAAGTATCATCATAGATTAGGTAGCCGCTTCTTGGTCTGAATCTCATATAGCCTCTCCACCACTGCTTTACAAATATAACCTGCCCTTCTTTAGGAGAAGCCGGAAGATACACTACTGATGCGGCAGACGTGTACCCTATTACCACGGTATCTTCTCTATTCAAATACCATGTGTTATTCGACGTTCCTGTAATACACTTTCGACCAAAAATCAAGCCTCCGGCAAATAAATCATAGAAGAAACCGCCAAAGGCTGGTGCAGTCCCCGAATTAGAAGCCCGACCATAAACACCTGCCACGATTGTATCTACCGCATTTATATCCCATGTTCTTGCCGGAACATTTGCAAAACCAAGCCCAACAATAGCCCCACGGTGCGTATATCCGCTACTTGCTGGCATACCGTCCGTACCTGCCATATTTGAGAATATTCCCGTTGGTGACATATAGGAAACCGCATTAGAATAGTTAGGAGCATTTTTAGCCCTTGTTTCAAAAATTCCACGGTTGGCATCTATTGTCATTTTTGCACCAAAATCAACAAGCGCATAATCACCACCACCACTTGAAGATTCAATATAAATACGAGCCATTGAAGCATCCAACTCTATCCTATTGCCATCACCCATAGTGGAAACAATCTTACCACCCTTAATAAACCAATCTCCAATATTTGCCCCCTCAGCCAATAATAAGTTTGTGGCAATAGTTTCAAATTGCGCTCCAAAAGTATTCCATTTGCCTGTATTAGTCGGTACGAACCCAGTGAAAGTTCCAGCATCTATACGGGCTATATAGTATTGATTGTTGTATTTTACAGCATCCAACCGCTTGCTATTCCCGTAATAAGTCTTGGATGAATCATAAATACCCCTGTAAACAAGTACGGGGCTATCACCTTTCTCCCCCTTATCACCCGGCTTTCCATCTTCACCTTTATCACCTTTCGACCCCGTTACACATATTGCAGCCGTAGTGTCGCTCGTTCCATTCGTATAAGTGATAACCGAGCGTGTCCATATATACCATTTGTCTTTCCAAGTTGGGCGTGTTGTACTCCATGAGCCATTAAGTAATGAGGTTGCCGAACTGGATAGGTAGTATTGTTCAATAATAGAACTTACGCCAACACCGCTATCACCCGTAGAGCCTTTGCCGCCTGTAATACAAACCGCCTTAGTGTAGGTAGTCGTGTTGTCTGAATAAGATACTTTCGTTCTACTCCATATATACCTCCCATTTATCCATGTCGGGGCGGTTGTCTGCCACCCCGTAGTAGGCGCAACTGAATTTGACGTGCTTTGTGCATATTCCACATCTGCCAATGTCACACTAACACCCGGCTTTCCATCTTCACCATCATAAGGATTTACACGAATAGGGGTACTCCATTTCTGTATCATCAGGTCTGCTTTGCCATTCATTACGGAAGCAATGTCATTCACAGGTAAAGCCCCCATCAACAAACGTATATCATCGAAATACACGGCAGAGCCGAATACATCATCATCGTAAATAGCAAAGCCTACAGCCATGATATTAACGCTACCACTATGTAATTGCTCTCCGTTTTTGAATACCGTAACGGTACGGTCATTAAAACGGAATGCAAGGTGAAACCACGTATTAGGCGTGATTGCAATACTCTTTTCCACATAGTGCCTACCGTTATATCCGTTCAACATCCACTTGACTTGATTTTGGTCTGACTTCATCCAAAAACAGAGTGTAAAACTTTCCCCAAAGGGTAAATCATAAGGAATACGGCTCTCCATTCCACCACTCAGATTGAGGGCATATCTCGTTCCGTCTTTTACTACCGTCCCACCGCCCAGCACACCATTATAACCGTTACCCGAAATATCGGCAATGCTTGAAGTGTCGTTAGCTTCAATGGGCAAATGAAATTTGGTACGGTCTGCAAGCCCGGACTTCTTAGCCATTGTACACCAAATATATTCCAACGCTCCTACTTTCGGCATTTCCGTACTCCACCCTGTAGGGTTGGAAGAATTAACATCCAAATCGGGCGGTACTAAAGTCGAGCCATTTTTAGCGTAACGATACTCGTAATATTCGCCAGCTCCGGCATCCGTTCCACCTGTACCCGATTCACCTTTAATCAAAGCCCAAGTGTAATCCATCGGATTATCACTGTCTTTCTGCACGTAGTCGGTGTATTGCCCTATGTAGTCGCCCGGCTCTTCACCATTGTTTGCAGTGAACGACATTCCCCCGTTGTCCGAATACTTGATATGGAAGTATGGAGTACGCCCATCTTCACCGGGTAAACCGGGCGTTCCGTCTTGTCCTTTCGTGTCGCTCCACTTGTAAGCACTTGGTTTGTCGCTATCGGTAGGTATCATATCCACGTACAAACCCAACCATCTTCCGGGTGTTTCACCGTTCCCAGCTGTGAACGTTTTGCCGCCATCATCGGAATACTTCTTGTGAAGATAGCTACTCTTTCCATCTTCCCCCTTAATAACTCCAACATCTTTCCAGTTCGTACCATCCCAAATATAGAGGTTGCCCCCGATTAGATAAGCATCGCCCTCTGAATTTCCAACGGTAGGCAGTTGTGAAACATTATCCTTAGAACCTTTGATATTGATTGAAGTACCATCAGCACCACGCACACGGAAAGGAATACCCCACGCACCCTCCGTATCGGTCTTGGCGTTCTTTATACTCATCCAAACCACGTTTTCGGACGAAGTTCTGTGCCAACCTCCCGTAGAGCCATCCCCCGTAGGGGTGGCAGGCTTGGTTTCACTGTCATTATAGGTATAGAATACGGATAAACCGCTTTCTCCCTTATCCCCAGTAGAACCTTTCGCCACAACCGACCAATATACGGAATTGGTAGGCAAGTTGCCCATGCTTGGCGTGGGGTTGGTGTATCGGTAGGTACACGTTTCACCATTCGCCGTGTAAGTCACCTCATCCCCAGCATAGTACACGTACTTCGGATTATATGTGCCACGGAACACCCCGATATGTGAGGTGTCCCCACTATCAGAAAGCAAACGGACGTTGTGCAACGTTAATTGGCGTTTTGCCGTTACGTTCCAATCAATAGAACTTGAAGAATCACCGATACGGAACTTGTTGCCGTCCAAATCCAAATAGCACTCCTTATCGCTTGTTATAATCTTACCCGTAGTGATAGTGTTTCCGTTGATACGGGTAAATCCGTAGGTAGTGGTAAAGTCCCTGAAATCATCATCCGAATGCACCGACCCCAATATACCCACTTGGAAATAATAGTTGTTCGGGTCTTCGGTTGGTTCAACCTTTAGTTGTTCCTGTGTCACATACCAAATGCCATCCGTGCTTTTCTTGGAGCACTTGGCAAACACATAGTACCCCTTTGGGCTTGATAGAGTGAATGAGCCAGCCGCCATGTTCCAATGCTTGATTATCTCATCATCAATAGTCAAGTGAGCCAATACCCCGGCAGAAGCATCAAAACGATTGGATATTCCGTTTACGTTGGCTTGCAGTATCACATCTATCAAAACAAATTGTTGGCTCTTAGACCCCACCGTAAGCATATTGGTGTCAATGGAATTGGGCTTGATGTTTTCGGGGTCAAAATAACCATCCGTATCATACACCATTGTACGCAGTTCCTCTGTTGTACGCCATCCCCTCCGTGCCTTAGTCAAGTCCCGAAGCCGATTGTTTTCTATGATTGTTTCGTGCCGTCCAACATCCACAACCGTTTGAGTGATTGGGGAAATGGCTGTAATGTCCGAAAGGGTCAGTGTATAGTCATGCTCCACAAGCAGGTTCTTTGTCACCTTTTGGATGCGGATATTCTTTTCAATACCGAAACGCTCATCTTTCACGGGTACATAGTTACCCACATGAAAGACGGTTGTTTCGCTATCGCTTGGCAAAGCGTTCAAAAAATAGGAACGTTCAAAGGTAAGCTGATATTGCGCCCGTGCCTGTGTGCGTGGCTTGAACTCGTTATATCCGGCATACCATAAATCTTCCTCTGCATCATCTTCATAAGATTTAGGCAGGTGAATATCCGTAATCTTATACGTGTCACCCTCCGTTATTCGGTAAGCCTCGCTTTCAGTGGTAGGAATAGTTAGCCCCCTGTTGTCCGTAAATGGAATGAGCGTAAACCTTTTTGTTGCATGGTCGTATCCTCCCTTTTGCGCCAATTCAAATTGTTGTCCGGCTAATTTACCCGAAATGAAAGTAATCTTTGCCGATACCTCGTTAATCAGATACTTTGTACCTTTATCGTCTTTCTCGTTCAGGTCAAAGTCCATTGTATCATCAATGAAGCTGTTTATATCATCAACCACCAAAGCAGTAACCGTACCCGTCCGTTTCGGGAAAATATTATCATACGTCACAGCATCCTCATCACTACCCAGTGCATCCCTCAAATCGCCATCCTCCAAATAACGCTTGTTATCATCGGATATGCCTATATATTCGCTCTGAGGCGGTACTATTGTACCGTCCCATAGTTTGTGTTCCTTTTTGTTCAAACGCACTGGAAACGGAAGCTGTAGGCGTTCTGAATAGTCCCTGTAATCACTCCGAATGTTGGTCGTGCCACCCTCCACCCAAAGTCTTGTGATAATGGTCTTATCATCTACCTTTTGCTCTTTGAGCTTGTACAAGCCGTTGCCTTTGCCCCACTCAAAGAAAGCGTTGCCACCCGGGGGCACAACTTTTGCACCGAACTTTCCTATGTGGATGGTACGCACCCCGTCCTTTTGGGTAATGAGAAACTCCAAATCAAATTCACGGTCACTGCAAAGCATTTGCAAAACCTGTAGGCAATTGTTACGGGCAAAGGAAATGGTACGGGGTTCTGTGTCCGGGCAATTAGCTTCATCGAAAGCCCATAAGCCCGGATAGTCACGGCTCACGTTGTAGATAAGCACCTTTACAAAGTCCCGGATATTATAAGTGAGGTCAAACGTGCTTTTGCTGGATTTCCCGTTTGCATCGGTGTTTCGGTACAGGCTTTTCATCAGCTCGTACATCACTCCGTAGAAAGTGGCATCATGCACATAATGGTTGTCCGAAAGCATTTCACGGTTCACCTTAGTACGGATGGTGTATTCTTCACCCTCCACTATGATTTTATCTCCCTTGCCTAAATTAAGCAACTCAGAGGAAACAATGGAAAGCTGTACGTTATCATCCCCCATTAAGGAACTGTTTTGAGCGGCTGATTTCAGCGTACAAAACGGCTCTTTGGAAAACAAGCGTACCTTTTCACCGTTGCGCCTGATTATTTCAAGAGTTCCCATATCACAATAGCATTGGTTTCAAATTTTTCAATGTCTTCAATCACGCCCGAAACGATTATCTCGTATTCACCGGGTGTAACGTAAGTGTGTTCTATCGTTTGTTCGCTGCCGGACACATCGTAAGTGTGCGTGCCGTCACCCCAATAGATATTAAGCAGCTTGGACGAAGTGACGGTAATCGTAGCCTTGCCGTTTGCAGTTCCACCTATATATCTAAGCACCTTTTTCACAGGTTCATCTTCCACCATCTTTAAACGGAATGTACCCACCATCAAATCGTTGCTATATTGTCCCCAGCTCTTTTCCGGGTCTGCCTCATCCAGCAATTCCACTTCATATACCAAAGGCTTTGCCTTTCCGTCATAGTCCACACGCAAACGGTGGTTCCCCTCCGCATCGAATTGGGAAAAGAAAAGGTTTACCCATTCCACATAGGCGGCACGTCCCGAAGCCTCAATAAAGCAATCCAGTGTAATGTTGCGTTCCTTGTAGCGTGGTCGCTTCTTATCCCTTACAATACCGTGGTAATTGTCCCAGTTCACTTGCAAGGCTTCTTTGCGCTCCAACCGTCCAACCAATCCGGCACTTTTGGAAACGAATACCCCAAACTCCTTGAAGTTCTTTCCGTCTATGAAATATTCCACATCCGTATCTTTCTGCAACTCGAATATTTCACGGGGTTCTTTCGCCACGTCAAACAGTTTCACTTCGTCCAGCAAGGCTTTCGTCCCAAAAAGTGATTGGTCGTTGATGGAAAGCCCCGTTGGTGTCTTTGGTAATATTTCGCTGAATATCCGGGTCGTGTTCTCATAGACGGTAAACATATTGCCGGACTTAACGAAAGCAAAGAAAATCCAGCCATCGGGCATTACATCAAGCCATTGCTCTTTATAATTGTCTATACCGGGCATATTCAGCACCCAGCCTAACTTTTGAGAAACAGGCAGCACCCAAAAACAAAGTGTAAAATTACCGCTAAAGGGTATGGAACGAGCTGTTTCGCATTCGCCCGTACCATTCAAAGCAAGTGATTTACCCACTTTAGATTTCTTAGAAAAATCCGCACCATCCGATAAGGTGGCATTGTTGCGATACTGTGAAAAGTCGTAAGCTATACTACCGTCCGGGTCATCGAAAGGCAGGTGTAAAATCATGTTCTTATCCATATCAGTAAGTATTTTTATTCATTTGTCTAACTTCTATCCCCACTCCCTCTATATCCGCTTTGGCATTGCCATACAGATTCACAAGCACCTTTGCATCCGTTCCGGCTACCGCCACATACAGATACGAGTTATCGAAAGCGTCTATGGTAACAATCGCATTGTCCGACACGTTTACGGCACTATGGGAATCATGCCGTGCATATACCCGTGAAACAGAATAGCCGTCATACTCCAACATAGCTTTGCAGTCACCATTCAGCACCACATCGGGTAAATTCACCTTATCCGTAACCTCATCATCCACAAACACCCCGTAAACCTCGCATTTGCCTTTGAAGTGTTCCCGTATAAAGTCAAGCGTGGGGTAATTCTCCGATATACAGAAATCTATGCCCTTAATGTAAAGCTGTATCAGTTGCTCATAGTCAAGCCCCGTTCTTAGCTTCATTTGCCACATCCGGCAAAGCCCCTTTGCCTTGCCATCCTCTTTAAGTTGTTGTACCAGTTCCATAACTATGCTATTCCTTGTGATAAAAGTGAACTATCTTTATTTTCAATGCGCTTCAAAGTAGTTTTAATCTCCGTCAGCTCTGATGCACTCAACTTCGTGTTGGCGGCTATTTCGGCTTGGTAAACAAGTGCCTGCCTCATAATAGAGGTTTGGTCGCTTTGGTTTATGACAAAGGCATTCAACCGCCCGGCTATCACACCGCCCGTTTCCTCACTCATGGAAGTAACCGCACCCGTAAGGGGGTCTTGCTGTACGGTTTCTTCCTCCACATCCTTAATCCAATCACCAATACCCTCCAATGCGGAATTGAACAAATCCCCGGCAGCGTTCACCATCCTTTCAAATTCTCGCTTCTCTACATCGGTTAGTTTCCCGTCTTTCATGGATTCTCCCAAATAGAGAACGGCATCATTGATTCCCTTTGCCAAAAACTCACGTTTCAACGCTTCCACAACCGCTTTTTTAAGGACTTCTTTTGTCTTTTCGCCCAATGCTTCCGCTGCATCCTCACCTTTGCAATAAGCATCTACCAACGCATCGGCAAATTCATCAATGGCGGTTTTTACATCCGTTCCGGCAAGCGTTTCCATCATTGACCTATCCAAATCCTCTATCTGTTGGGTAATGGATTCTATTTGCTCGTTCCACTGTTGGATTTTTCCGTTATCGGTTTTCTTCTTATCCTTTTCAGCTTGAATTTGCTTTCTCAAATCCTCTTGTTGCTGTTTGAGGTTCTTTTTCTGAGCCTCATAGATGGAAAACATATCTCCGTTTTCTTCCGCATTCTTCAACTGCTTGTTGAGTTCCTTAATCTCCTTGTTGAGTTGAGCGTAACGGGCAAAATCCCAATTCTTCTTTGCTACGTTGGCTTCTTGTTCCAAAGCCCGTATTTGGTCGTTAATCAGTTGGATATTCTTTTCGTAGGCTTCACGTTGGCTATCATTGAACACCCAATAAGTATTATTGTAGGCTCGTTCCAAACGGCTGTAGGATTGTTCCAGCGCATCTATTTCCTTTTGCAGATTTTGAATTTTCTTCTCATACTTGGAATCATGCAATTTGGCAAATATGCCCACTACAGAAGTAACGGCACTTACCATACCCGTAACGCCTCCCAATATGTCACCGCTCATCATTTTACCTACAGAGGCGGCGGCATTTCCCAACTGCCCGAACAACTCCATTGCAGTACCTAAGCCGTTTGCCAAATCATCCTGTCCCAAATCAGAAAACATGGATGCAATGGCATTGCCGCACGTGGTAGCCGTATCGGTAATCGTTTCAATGGACTTGGTTACGCCTTTGGCGGCTTTCTTCATGTCAGCCTCTGCCTTTTTCACATCCTCATCCGTACCCTTCCCAGCAGCAACATTCGCTTTGGCTTCTGCCAGCTTCTTTTTGGCTTCAATGTAATCATCATAGAACGTGCCTAAAGCCTTAAAGGGATTCTTTGAAATAAGCGTTTCCTTTGCTTGATTCAAACTATCAATCAAAGCACGGTAATCTACGGGATTCAGTTTCAAATCCGCATCTTTTAGCTTTGTTTCAATATCAGCCACCAACTTATCTATTTCAGCTACAGAAAGGCTATCCAAATCGCCAAATAACTTCTTCCAACTATCCGATTGCTTTAACATATTGGCGGTAAGGGTGCTTAACGCTTCTGCCTCCGACTTGTTTACTTGGTTAATCCGTTCTTGGTCGCCCGTCTTTTGAGCGGCAGCACGCAGCAAGGCGTATTCCTTTTGGATGTCATTTCTTTGTTCCTCAAAGGTTCTGTAAGAGGAAAGTATCTTTTGCTGTACTTCTTCCTGTAACTTTTCATCTTCTTCTGAAACAAACAAAGTGGCTTCCGCTTTTTCATCAGCACCCACAAGCCCGGAACTTCCATTAGCCAGCTTCTCTTTTGCATCGGCTATGGCTTCCAACTTCTCGGCAAGTGTTTGGGCTTGCTGAATGGTCTTAGATACAGATTCCTTGAAAGAATCCATAGCGGACTTTGCCCCCGTGATTTCATTGTATTGCATATTAAGGGAAATAAGTTGGTTACTTTCTCCCTCTGTGAGTGTTCCGGCTTGTTGTTTATCCTTTAGAGCCTTGATTTCATTTTCCACATACTCCTTGTACGATTTACCGCCTTTTAAAAGCGTGGCAAATTGGGTATTGGCTACATCTTCGCCCATGTTACGCACCCAACGGAAATACAAGGCATATTGCTGTTTCTTGTACTCTATTTCACCGTCAAAGAGTTTGTTTTGGGCTTTGTCATATTTCTTGTTTTCAAGTGTTCGCCTTTCATCGAAGCCGTCCTTTTCAGACTTAGATAAGCCACCTTTTCCGGCATCCTTACGAGCTTTAGCCAAAGCCTTTTCCTCTTTGTCTATATTATCCAATGCCTCCTTGTGTTGGAGCGAAAGGGTGCGCTTGCGTTTTTCGTAGCCCTCTTCCAAGACTGCAATACGGTCAGCCTCCAATTTGCGGTCAGCTTCAAGTTGCCTTTCACGTAGTTGCTTGGCGGCACTATCCGCTTTATCCCCCGTGGTATGCTTGGGTAAACGGGCTTCCAACTTCTTTATTTGCGTATCATAACTCTTATAGTCAGAACTACCGATAATGGCAGCTTCACGCAATTCTTTAAGCTGCTTGATACGGTCTGATATTCCCTTTTCCGTGTTAAGGTTTGTAGTCTTGGTGTTTACAGCACCATTCAATTTATCCAACAAGTCTTTCAGCTCTTTCAGTTGGGTATTATCGGCTTCCACCTTTACCTTTTTGGCATTGAGGGTATCAATACTTTTCTGAGTTTCACCTATTTTCTTATCCATCTCGTTAAACGACATAGCCACATAGTCGGTACTCTCTGTTACAGAAGTCGTATCTTTTTTACCATAGAATTTTTCAAGTTGCCTATCTACCTTGCCTATGGTTTCATCTGCCTTTTTTGCTGATTGTGCGACACTTTCAAGATAAGTTTTTATATTTTCCTTGAAAGCATCCATTTCTTTACCTGTAGCCCCGGTGGACTTTTGTACGGCAAAAACAATGCTATCCAATGAGTTGTTGAACGCATCGGTATAGGCTTGACCTGTTAGCCCTTTCAATTGGTTTGCGGATTCTACCGCCATAGATTCTACCGCATCCCATACAGCCCCCGAAGCTCCACGAATAGAACTTGAAGCCACATCAACAACCTTATTCATCATAACGGTTACACCCTCCGTGGTGGTTTCCATAACTTCTTGAATTTCTTTGTAGGTTGCATCTTCGGCATTCTCTTTCAGCTTATCAAGTGCATCCGTTTGGCTTTGTACCAGTTCTTGCATAGCTTGTTCGGTATATTTAGCCTTGATTTTTTCGGCTGTAGTTTGCTGAATGGCTGTAGTCAATTCCTCATATTTAAGACGCTGTAAATCAAGTGTAGCGTTTTCATCAAGCAATGTCTTATTATATTGTTTACATACGGCATTGATTTTTTCAATCGTATTTTTATGTGTTTGAGTTCCTTTCTCCGTATTTTGCAATACGGCAAAAAGTAAATTCAAATCGTCAATCTCTTTTTTCGTGGTATCTTGAAATTCACCCGTTGCCGTGGTCGCTTCTTTTTGTTTGCCCGTAAAAAGAGTAATTATACTGACTAATGCACCTATCAATCCCATTACCCAGCCGATAGGATTGCTCATCATGGAAGCCCAAAGAGCTTTCACCGCTACCGTTGCTTTTGTCGTGATTGCAGTCAGTACGGAAGTTACAGCCCCTTGTGTTGTCTTTGCCGTAGTATCTGCCACGGAAGCGGCTGTGGATTGCTTGGTGGCTGTAGCTTCAAGTAGTTTTTTCTTTGCGTAAAAATCGGATTGGGTGGCTAAAGCCGTCTTTCGTGCGATAGCTGCGTTATCCTCCGCTGCCTCCATCTTCTTAGTGGCAATGGCTATCTTTTCAGCGTTCCCAGTCTGTTGTGCCCTGTACACTTCCAAATAGGCACGTTCTACAGCCGCCTTTGCCGCCAGTGCATCAGCCCGTGCCGATTCCATCTTTACGGCTGCTGCCTTGACATCGGTACGCATGGCATTTAAGGTAGCCGCACTGTTTTGTGTCTTAACGGCAACCTCATTTTCTAAAGCGGCACGATACACGGCACTTTTAGCCGACAAGTCTAACTTGCTTAGAGCTTGCTTTTGTTCAACGGTAAGAACACTCAGAGCCACCGCCTCATAATTGGCAGAAGAAGCCGTTAGATTCAAATTGGAAAGGTATTCTGCTTGTTGGATGGTAAGCATTTGTTGAATGGTGGCAATGCGTAACTGCTTTACCATGTTGGCGTGTTCCTCTACCGTCAGTTGCGCTTGCAATGCTGCGACATGGCTGTTTTGGGCTGCAACCATCGCTTTTGTCTGAGCTACCATCTGCCCAGTAGCAACGGCTTCCAACTTCATTAAGGAAATCTTAGCCTGCCTTGCCGTGTTATCCAAAAGAGCAACGCCCGTATATCCCTTTGTGGCTAATGTATTCAGTACAATAGCGGCTTTCACGCTTCCATAGCCTATAGCAACGGCTTTCAAAATACGCAAAATATCATCCAAATGCTCTGCCATATAGGTAGCACTTTCAATAGCTCCGGCAAAAACATCTTGGTTATCCGCACCCAACTTGTTTAACGATTGTTCCCACGCATCACCCATGTTGGAAATCATACCCGTTAGGGACTTGCTTTGTTCTTGCATGAGGTTGTAGTAAGTCCCGGCTTTACCCGTCATGTTTTGGAAAGCCTTTTCTACTTCCGCAAAGCCAACCTTACCCTCCGTTACAAGGTTGGAAACTTCATCTTTGGTTACGCCAAGCACTTTAGCCAGTTCCTCATAGATGGGAATACCACGCCCGGCAAACTGCCTAATATCCACGGTAAATGCCCTGCCTTGTGTCCGTAGCGTTCCATAGAGGTAGGCAATATCCTGTAGTGGCGCACCCACGCCCGAAGCCACGTTACCAAGCATTACCAGCTCATCCACCACATTATCCACGGTTGAGCCGTAAGCAAGCATCTGTTTGGCACTACTCGCAATGCCCGAAAGGTCAAACGGAGTTTTGGCGGCTGTATCAATAAGCCTATCCATCAAGCCCTTTGCTTGCGTACCACTTTTGAGCATGGTTGTAAAGGCAATTTCCAACTGTTGAAACTGCCCACGTGTTTGCACGATACTTTGAAGCAAAGTCCCCATACCCTGCCCAACGAGGTAGGAAACAATGTATTTCGCCCCATTTTGCGCAAAGCTCTGAATGGAATTATCCATCACAGACGATTCCGATACGGCTGTGGATGAAACCTGTTTGATACTCCTTTCCATCGCTTGTGCCGACACGTTGAAATCATTTATATCAAGGGTGGCTTTGAACGCCAACGCTCCGTTTATATTATCCATTATATTATTCCTTTCAGATAATTCTTAATATCATCCTTTGTCTTTAGCTGTACAGGCGGCTTCCCACCATCTTTGTTTCCGTCCGTTTGCTCCGGCTCTTGTTCCACACGTGCCGCATCTGCCAGCATGATTTGTACGTTTAGCCAACTGATACCCCAAAGCAGATAATCGTAAGTCCAGCCAAAGGACTTGATAATTTCCCCACGATTACCCCACGGGCTATTTAGCCCGATTACTCTACTCGGTTTGCTTTGAGTTTCTTCGGATTGGTCGTTCCTATCTCCCGTATTGACCGAATAGAGGACGTAAAACCCCCGGGATTCATCATTTGGCTTATCACGTCTGCCAGCTTTTCAAGCCGGGTAGATGTAAGGTGTTCCATGAAAAACGCTTTCAAGGCTTTCACCTCTTTGTCTTTAGAGGGGTCTGCTACCACGGGATTGTTAAGCACGGCTACGGCTGCAATCTCAGCCATCAGAGGAATATACTTGAAAAGGCGTTTGCTTTCCTGTATGGGTTCGGCTTGTATCTTTTCCTCATCGTATTCTATATTCAGATACAACCGCCTCAAACAATCCATCGTACCCAAATAAAGAGGCTTCAAATGGAAGTGGCGCATATATACACGCTCCATAGTTTGCAAAGCGGCATTGGGTACTTCTGTTTCGGACACATCCCAGCCTTTGGGAATACGTTTGTCACGCCACATCCTTACATGGTTCGGAAAATGCTTATTCCACCAACGGATGAAGCGTGGCGGTTTTACCGGGTTAATTTTAAGCGGTACATTGAATTTCACTCCCATGTTCACAAGTGCCTGTATCGCCTTTTCTTCGATTTCCAAGCGTTCTTCACGGGTCAATTCACGTTCATTATTCAGTTGTTCCATTTGTCTTAAAAGTTAAAAAGCCCCCCATCCGGGGATAGGAGGCTATCGGTTCTCAGACTTTTTCAGTGTCATGCTACTGTTGGGTCGCTCATTTCCTCGCTTGCTTGCAAGTTTGATTGAAACTTGATAGTCATAGGCACAAGGCAGATACCCTTTGAAGAATAGGTAATCTCGAATGTCGGGATGATACGCACATTGGCACACCCGATAAACAAGCCCTCTTCCGGTTGAATCCATAACGCCCACTCCTTGTATTCCAATTTTCGTGGACGAATCCAAGTGCGCTTGCCCTTTTCTCCAGCAATAGTACCACCGAAATAACGTGCAAGCAATTCCAAATCCGGGTCCATCAAAGAAAGCTCCACATTTGTAGGTGTTTCACCCACCAACGTAATAACCTTGCTTGACGTTTCCGACTTATGTTCCGTGATTTCGGGAGAATCATCTTTCAAGTTGCAAGTGTCTTGATACACATCGCCCAAATCAAGCCATTGGTTGCCTTTTGCGGGCATACTTCCATCGGTCATGGCAGGGGCGATATAAATCTTTTTCAACCCCATTGTTGCTAAAATCGGCATAATCTTAATTTTTTATTAGTTGATACTCTTTTCTCTTACTGTAAGCTCCAAAGCAAGGGAAACAAAATGTTCGTTTTGGTCTTTCTCCTTAATCGGTGGGTTAAACCGCCCTATGTTCCAGTTATAGCCTTTCCCACTTTCATAATGGTTTTTCAACACCTCAACCACCTTTGCCCTTATCTCTATGAGCCTCTTAAAATGTGTCCTGTAAACGGCTTGCCCCTTGCCTTTGGCTATCACCTTATCCGGCACATGAATATTCACGTTTATCTGACCGTAGCGCACGGATGCTTCACCGTCTATCGTATGAGGGACAATTATCACATCCTCTTTGGTGTAGTCGTTACGCTCGTAATCAATCACACCCGAAATGAAGTTTTTCACCTCGCTTGCTTGAAGCATGGCGTAAACCTTTGTTGCTATTTCCTCAGTCGTTATCATGCTGCGTTCCCGAATAATTCGATTGCTTTCTTATTAGCTTTCATCACCAACTTGTTAATCTCGGCAGGAAGTTCGCTTTTGGCTTTCAGTTCGGCAGGTAGAATCACGTTGTACCCTTTGGCTTCCACGTAGGCGGCATAATTCATTCCGGCTACTATAATGAGGGAAAAAGTGTTTGGCAGCGTGGCGGCATACTTCATTGCAGCCTCCAACATGGCTTTCGCACCCTCTCCGGGCTGGTCTGACCCACCATAGTAAACGATTTCCTTATTCTGTACCACGGCATAGCCTATAGAGTTGGTTAAATTGCCCGTTTGGTCTTGGTAGTTGTGGCTATCCTTAGCATACTTAGCCAGCTTTTCGCCCATGTATTTTAACAAGGTTACGAAAGCCAATTCAAGTTGCTTTTGGAAAGCAGCCACGGGGTTTAAGATAGCCCCTTTGTCAAACATCGGCATTATCCCCATATCTCTATGTATTTAGGGTTTGTATCATCTATTCCCGAAATGGTGAACTCATCCACACCTCCACGCTCCAAAGTCACTTCCACACGTGCGCCTATACTCAAATCACCCTCAAAGTAGGATGGTAAAAACACATCAAAGGTGTATGAATACATTTGCCCGTCCGTTCCCAATCGTTGCTTGGCAGGTATGAATTTCTCCACTTGACACTCACAGCCTTTCACCCACACGGGCGCATCATCGTCCGTGTAAAATCCCGTTGCTTCATCCCTCGTTGCTTCAAGGGGCAAAGCGGTGTATCTGAAAGTTCCGTTATTCCGTGCCATATCACCACAAATTAGAGCCGTCCGTAATGGAAGAAACTTCGACAAAATCCGAAACGTCCAAACCGTTCTCGTTGCAAAGGTCTTTAATGCGCTTCTCCAATTTCTCCACGCTGTAGCCTTGTGAGGACTTACCTAACGTGTCATTGGTAAGCACAATCATCCGCTTTAGCACCTTTATAGCGGCTATGGCTATCGTGCGTTGGTCTGTGTCGGCATTGTACTCACTATCCCAGTCGCTTATCTTCACATCAGCAAGTGCCTTTTGCAAAGCAAGGCGGCTTGGGGTATAGGGTTCAAGCTCACCCACCAACGCATTGTATTTTGTCAAAGTTCCCATCACTACTATTTTGCTTCTTTCAAAGCCGTTACACTCTCATCTGAAAGGGCTTCAATCGCTTTGGTTACACTCTTAACCCCGGCATTTTTGGCAACGGGGGCATTGATGGATTCCAAAGCATCCTTTACCACATTCAAATCATATTCATTGTCTTGGAAAGTGACCTTTTCAGCCTGTTTACTTTCCAAAGACTTAATCACACAAATGCCCCTTGCAACCAAATCATTAACTCGGTTAAGCTCATCGGTATGCAAGGTTTCACCTACCTTGTAGATTTTGCCTTTGTCGTTTTTGTCTATAAACGCTTTCTTTACTGCCAGTTCCATAAGCAAAAGATTTAGCCTACTTCAAGAGCTGTTGCACTCTCAAATTCGGATTTAGTCCAATAGGTACGTGCCACACCATTTGCATCGGCTGGTACTTCCTTTTCCTCAAAGCCACGCACCTGTAAACAGATGATAGCACCAATTTCAGTGATAAGAGGCAACAAACGTCCAGAGCCTTGTGTATATTCGGCTGCAACTTGACCAGTGGATTCCCCGGTACGCCACTTGGCGATACGAATACCACCGCCAGCGTTCATGTAGTCCACGTTTTCTTCCTCTATCAACTCGCTATCTTCAATGGCGGGCTGAATTTCACCGATAACCCCGGCAGGCTTGATACAGATAAAGTTGTGATTCCACGGTTCAAGCGATTTACGCTTACCGTCCATATCCATACCCATTTTACGGGTAATCACCGTTACAGGGGGGATTTCATTACCAGCAAGCAAATCTGCCATCTGAGCCGTTGTTACGGTCTGAGCCTTTTTATCGTTACCATGTACCAACAAACGGGTCGTTTCGTCCATACGCAACCAAAAATAGAGGTCTTGGCTCATAAGGATTTCGCCCGGCTCAATGCCACGGTTACGCAGGTCACTACAGATAGCCGACAACATCAGGACGGGGGACAACTTGCCAGCTTTGGTATTGGCAGAGTTCCACAAGAAAGCTGATACCAGCTTGTTTGTTTCCGGCATTTGATAATCCACCTCGTACTTACGTCCACCCGGATTGTTGATTTCCGGCACGAACTGAGCCACACCCCAATTAGAGAATGCCATCAAAGCAATAAAGTCCATCACGTCCTTACAGCCCAAATAAGCATCTTTCATGTCGTGGGTAAGGGTCTTTTCAATTTGCTTCACCTTAGCGGATTCACTCAAACGGGGATTTTCGTAAACCTCCATCAGTTTACGGTAATCACGTGCATACATGGGGAACTTGTGACCCACACGGGGGATTTCCTTAGTCCACACATCGAAGCCGTCAGAACGCCTCATAGGTGTAGGTGATTCATCACCAATCAATGTAGCCATGATACGCAAGTTGTACTTACCTACAAGTGCCTCGGCAGTCAATGACATTTGGGGCGTGTTGGTAGTAAACCAACTATCACAGTACATCTTCTGAAAAAGGGTTGTTTCACGTTCGGAAGCCTTATCAAAAGTCTTTTTCCACGTTGCCAAAAAGTCAAGCGGTTTGCCGTCCTTGTGAAGCCCTTTGAATGTTGAAAAAATAGATTTCATGTCGTTACGCTAATTTTAGTTAGTGTGATTTCGTTAATTTCACGTGGGGATTCCCTTTCAAGTAATCGCCCGTAGTGTCCTTTTGCCCGGCAGGGATAGGCGGCACACGTCTTTCGTACATTGCGTATTGCATGGTGTCGGCAGAAACATCTACAGAGGTTTCAAACTCGCCTACTTCCACATCGGCAATCAGTACGGAGTTGGAAGTGCCACGCTCCTTTGATTTTGCGGCAGTTTGTCCGTCCGAAACAACCTCTACCAATACATCATCCTTTACAAGCCCGGCAATGGCTTTGGAGAGAGTGACAATGTAATTGTTTCCGTTTCGCTCAATCTTTTCGATTGTGGGAACATCGGCAATGGCTGTAGCGGCTGTGCCGTCTTTCAGCACCAAATCACCAACGGCAAAGCAAGGCTCGTAGAACTCATCCACGTACAGGCTTACTTTCTTGGTGTTTTCCGCATCCACTTCCACCACTTTTGCAGTCTTGATGACTTGCACCGTCCTTTTCACCTCATCCTTGATAGCAAGCGTTCCGGCAGGCACGGTATCGCCAACAGCGAAATGTTGGTTTTCCACGTCCAGATTGAAGCCGCCTTGCACGATAGAGGGCGAACCCGTGAAAATGGGTCGCATCCCGGTAAATGAAGCAGTCTTTCTTTTCATTTCATCTTTTATTTTACGGTTATTGATTCCAGCAAGCTATCAGCAGCTTCATCAATTTGCTTTTCACTTGCCGCCTTAGAACCCCCTGAGTGTTCATCATCAAGCCCATTTGTAATAAGCTCCTGTTTGTAAGCGGAAACGGCATCCTCAATATCTTCATCATCGGAGATTGATTTTGCCAAACGGTCACGGAGATAAGCCGGGATTTTGTGCTTTTCCATAGCCTTAACTACTTCCTTCGCACGGGCTTCTTTGCTTTCTTTGGCTTCGTAGTTAGCAATCTTTTCCTCCATTTCCTTTAACCTCTTTTCAGTCGCTTCGTCCAAAGCCACCTTGCCCTTACGTTTAGATTCTTCTTCCTTACGCTTTCTTTCTTCCTCTTCCTCATCCTCGGTTTGGGTTGGTTTCTTTTTGTTTGCCCATCGGGTTGCTTCACCTTGACTTTCCTTAGCCACTTCCGCAATCAGATTTGCCGTACTTTCTATTGCCTCATCATCGGTAGAATCATCCTCAATGCTGCCACCCATTTTTTCGGTTATCGCTTTAAGGTACTTCTCCGAAAGACCAGTGTCTTTACACAAGCCTTTGACTTTCTCAAAGAGTTTCTTATTCATTGTTGCTTTTGTTATTTAGTAAGTTGAACTTCTACAGAGCAAAGATATGAAATAAAATCATATATGCGTTCTATAAACACACATATTTTACTCGGTAAATTACTTGCCTATTAGCATCTTACGCTTAAAAACAAGACGTAAAAGCGATTTTTCATTTACTATATTCAATATAACAAATATGTGTTTGATTAACACAATAGGAATAATATTTTTCACTCAACGAAAATATATCCTCATAAAAACGCAAAATATATCCTATTTTGCAGTAAATATATCCATTTAGGCATTTCCGTCCATCTTAAATAAAGGAAATCACCACTAAAAGACTATCAAAACCAACTATCACATAGGTATTTTGAAAATATATCCAAAAATATATCCAAATACTTTGTTATATTAAATATATAGCCTATATTTGCATCGTAATAAGATTGATAACGTTTAAAATATATGTGATATGGATGTGAATTATATTCTAATAAAAGGAAACAAGCATTTTAAGTGCCACAGTTTAGCAGAAATGGCTATCTATTTTAGCTTGTCCGTAACCAGCAATGGAAGCGTAATCTGTGATGGCTACCATGATACAATGTCTTATTCTAAAGAGTGGAGCCACGAAGATATTATTACCGATTTCATACGCAACAGAGTAGAGAAAGTAGTACCTGACGTTGAAATATACAAAGTACAAAAATAATAATGCAACACTAAATTTTCAGATTATGGCAACTAAGAGTATTGATAAAAAGAAAACATTGGAATATGCGGTAGCATTTTACTTCTATGATTCGGGATGTGTAAACTTTATGATGGGTAATATCATGTACCAGCATATCAAAACCATTTATGACGAAAGGGCAGACGGCAGAGGGCAAAACACATTAGAAGTAGTTTACAACTACAAAAAAATGAAATATGAAGTGCTGTGCCTCACAGACAGCAAATTAGCTCAAAAAGAAATATCAATACTATAATACATATCGCCATGACACAGAAAGAATTTGAAGAAAGAACCGAGTTGAAGCTAACAGCGGACAACTATACAGAGGTTGAAACTTGCTACATGAATACAGACCTTGATAAAGATGCGTTTTGCAAATTGTGGATGAAAAACCCGGCAGCTCTGAAAGAAATAGAGCAAAAAACGGTGTTAGTTCGTGAACTTTACGAAGAACGCAAATGTCTTGCAAACTTTCTTATAGAACAAGCCGAAAAGTGGAGTGCATCAGATTTAAGAGAAAAAGCAATCGCTATGATTGGAGAAAAAGAATATATCAGAAGAAAAATTGCCAAAGGGTACAATCTTTGGGATGCTGATAAAAAAATACTTGATGAAATTCTAAGAAAATAAGATATGGCTATCAATTTCAGAAAATTAAAATCGCAAATTAAGTCATTCAAGCCGGAGGTTAAAGATGGCTACATCTTCATCGCAACAGACGAACAGAAGAATAACGGGTTATTCAGTATTGCAAAATGTGGAAGTAAACGTGGGCTATTATCTGCATTGAGTGAATACATTAAAGATGATGAAGACTTCAAACGTGAATTTACTATATAATAATCAGGTAGCCTACTGGCTACCACAATGCAACACCGTATGAAAAAATATTATTTACAAGGCAAAGAGATTAGCGAAAAACAAGCAAAAGCCATTGAAGCCAAAAATCAGAAGTACATAAGCAGCAATGATTTTACGCTTTGGGCAAAGTGCCAATTTGTAACAGTAGTAACCAAGTAAATTTCAGAATTATGAATGAATACACTTACATCATTTTCGACCATAACGGCAGACGTTTGGGAAAGATTGAGTTTGGAGTGCGCAACAGCGTTCCATCCGCAAAAGAGATAAAAGAAGCCATTAAAGATGGTTTTCCCAACGGGACGACTTATAAACTACTCGTTCCAACAAGCGTGTGTATCAACCAATAAAATTTTAGGATATGGGAATATTGAAAGATGCAATTTTAGCGGCAATACAGCAGGAACACCCGGATGCTCATTGGGTGGGAAACGAAAAGCCCCACATGATAGAATCTACAGCGCAAGCAAAATACAATGACGTTAGACGTGTTGAACGCAATTATACTAAAGGCGTTCACAAGGCAAGAAAGAAGGCTCACAATGGCAATAGTAACAGTACAAGACATTTATAGATGTGATTCATGCAAGGCAGCATCAGACGAATTTGGAAGAGGATGTAAGCATGGTATGCTCTTCCCTCTAATGCTTATAATGGGAAACTTTACTGAGTGTATGAACTATGAGTTTGATGCCGAAAAGGTAAAACTTCAACTAAAACGAAAGGAGGCAAAATAAGATGGCAACACTGATAAAGACAGACGGAAGTAAATTGGAAATCCAACCTCAAAACGGGCTGGACTTCCAACTGGATGAACTGCAAAAGTTCGTAGATGGTTACATTGATATTATAAACCTACACAATGGGGATATTCTCGTAATCAATGATAATGGGAAAGACGTTTTAGATTCCAACGAAACAGCCACAGAAATAGCGCATAAACACAATGCTATTTTTGGTTGGGATTATATTTGTGGCGATGTCGTTATGTGTAAAGATGAGGAGGTGCAATAATGGAAATTCATAAATTCCCTTATAACTGGAAGCTGGCAGAAGCCAATTTCACTAAAGACAAAGGCAAGGTGTTTTCTTGTTTTGCGTGTGGTGGCGGTTCAACTATGGGCTACAAGTTGGCAGGGTTTGATGTGATAGGTTGCAATGAAATAGACCCTAAAGTGAATCAGGTGTATGTAACCAACCATGCACCACGGTTCAATTTTTTAGGGGATATAAGAGAATTGAGAGAGAGAGAGAGAGAGAGCTACCGCCCGAACTTTACAACTTGGATATTTTGGACGGCTCACCCCCATGTTCCACTTTCTCCTTATCTGGCAACCGTGAAAAGGATTGGGGCAAAGAAAAGGTGTTCAGAGAGGGGCAAACGGCACAAGTTCTTGATACACTTTTCTTCGACTTCATAGCTTTGGCAAAGGCACTGCAACCAAAGGTTGTGATAGCGGAAAATGTGAAAGGCTTGCTTATGGGTAATGCCATAGATTATGTAAGGCGCATTTACAAGGACTTTGAAGATGCCGGATATTATTGCCAACATTTCTTGCTGGATGCGTCAAAGATGGGTGTTCCACAAATGCGAAACCGGGTGTTCTTTGTATGTATTAGGCATGATTTGGGCGTGAATTTCTTGAAAGTGTCTGACCTCTTCAATGTTGAGCCACATATTAGCATGGACTTCAACGAGCCGGGGATTTGCTACGGAGAATTTGCGGATTACATGGGCAAACCATACGGCAAGCGCATGAAAGAAATGTTTGATAATAGAACACATGGGGATATTGATATGTCAAATGCTTATCGGAAGCTGACAGGCAAAAGAGGATTTTTCAATCAATGTTATTTGTATGAGGATGAAATTTGCAACACGCTTACGGCTCATTCTGATAGTGCAATTCCATTTAAGAAGCCTGTTTATCTATCAACTGCCGAAGTGTGCAATATTTCCACGTTTCCACAAGACTATGATTTTTGCGGCTTTTCACCGCATTACATTTGTGGTATGAGTGTGCCGCCTGTTATGATGGCGCAAGTGGCTACACGGGTTTATGAACAATGGCTATCAAAACTATAAAGAAGAAAGTGAAATGACAAAAATAAAATTGAATTGGCAGTATGCCAAAGGTGAATTAGAAACTGGTACATTGAAAATGCTTTGCATTCCAGCAAGGGGCAAACGAATATTCGGAGAGGATGAAATGGATGCCGAATTGTGCATTAAAGACCAATGGAACTTATCAATAGCCAAAATACATTTGGGCGATGTGGAAAGTTCAAATATCCTTTGTGAAGAAATAGCAAGGCGTTGGAACGAATTTGAGGAATGGCATGAGTGTAAAGAAAATACGAATGATGTACCGAAACGAAATACCCCATGCTTGCTAAGAGTTGAGTACAAGGAAATAGCTACTGGCATTGTAGAAATAGGGTATCTTACATCTGTTTGGAATGAATATGGATGGACGGAAGATTATCTCGACAATTTCGATAAGTCCGAATTTGAAGTTACTATCACTCACTGGAAACCCATAAACAAGCCGAAAGGAGTTGAAGAATGAAACTTGAAAATTGTCATGGTTGCAAATGGTTTTATATCAGGACTATCAAAGGATATACGGAATATATGTGTTCCTATGTAAGAAATCATCAAACAGGCATGAAATGGGGGCGTTTGATAAACATCAAGAGAAAAAAGACTTGTAACAGAAAGGAGATACAATAGTTTCTGCATATAGTGAGGCTTATTTGTAAGAACACAATAACCTTGTATAATGAAATAAACTGGGTAAATATTTGTTTTATTAAATATAATATAGTAATTTTGCGTTTATAGAACACATATAGTAATGAAACAGCAAAGAAAGGTCATTCATGTAGAATTGAAAGAGCCATACAAGGGCAAACGTCACTACTACTTTGGCAGCATTACCGCTATATATGAGCTGTTGCCCACCGAAGTAGTAGGATGCTCGAAAGAAACCCTTTGGAATGTTCTAAGGAATGACGAACATAAGGGTAGAAAAGCCATTATACGATATGGCACACTCCATACAAAACAATCAAATAGGGGTATCAGAAAAGAAAAGGAGGTATAATATGTTAGGAGCAATTATAGGCGATATTGTAGGCTCACGCTTTGAGTTCAACAATACAGATAACTACAACTTTGAACTATTCACAAAGGATAGCACGTTTACAGACGATACCATTTGTACTATAGCGGTAGCGGATGCAATCAATACGGGCGCAAATTACAAAGATAAGTTTCTCCAATGGTGTAGAGCATACCCCAATCCGAAAGGGGCATACGGTGGCAGCTTTGCCCGCTGGATAGCCTCAGACAACCCACAACCATATAACAGCTTCGGCAATGGCTCTGCAATGCGTGTTTCCCCGGTTGCATGGGCTTATGACAACTTGGATAAGGTTTTGATGGAGGCAGAGAAAACGGCTATAGTAACCCATAATCACCCGGAGGGAATTAAAGGAGCCGTAGCAGTCGCACACGCTATTTATTATCTGAGGACAACCCACAATCAGAAAGCATTTGAGAATATAATGCAATCGTACTATCCTCAATTCATGGTAAACGATTATTATGCCGGAGTATTTGATGAAACGTGTCAAGGCACTGTGCCGCTTTGTTTGAAAATTATTCGTGTAAGCACCTCTTTTGAGGATGCAATCAGACGGGCTATTTCATGGGGTGGAGATAGCGACACGATAGGGGCAATAGTCGGCTCAATGGCAGAAGCCCTTTGGGGTGTCCCCAAAGAAATTTCAGACAAGGCATTTGACTTGTTGCCTACTGATATGCTCAATGTAGTTGGTGATTTTTTCGGAAACTTAAATAGAAAACAATATGTATAAAAACGATTTACAATCATTTTGCCGCTTCTACAAAGGCGAAACGGTATGCCCGTTCAAAGATGGCGATAAGCAAATGTTTTGGCTTTGTGAAAAATGGTGGACTGAACAAACTATACCTGCCACCGATGCCGGGTGTAAACTCATTGCCCCTATTCTAAAGGAGTACACCGATGCCGGACTATCCAGCTTTGAATTGTACGATGGTGTGCCTATCACATTGAAAGCGGTGCTTTTCAATCGGTACTGCAAATATGCTGAAAGGGTGGATATAGAGGATTTTAGAAAGCTGTATCGGACTACATACATAAAAGATTAAAGTAAAGGCGCACCGTAATTGATGCGCCTTTCTTTTGTTGTCAATACTTGCAATAGAATCCCATTGGAGTAGAAACCATATCCTTTATCACTTTCGGGCTTTGTTCCAAAACTTCCATATCTATATACCATTTGCCATTTGTGTATTCGGCTTTAGTGATTCTGAATTTAGTGCCACGCTGTAGGATGATTTCATTTTCCCCCGTTGTTGTAGGCTTAGAAGTTCCGTTCCACTTCTTACCCGGACAATAGTCCCCATTGTCATGGCTTGAACCAAATGCAGAAAAAGGCTCTGCGTAGGTCATTTGTGTACCTTTCGGACAATAGATATTCAGACAAACGGGCTTACTTCCAAAGTTCGTATTCCGGCAATTACCACACGACATAAAGGAATCATCCGTACCAACCTTGCCAACAAGCTTAGACGGGTCAGATATGTAAGCATCCAAATCAGACAGCCCAAACCGATAGTTTACAAAAGCACTGATTTCGTCACGCTTTACCCAAACATCATCTTTAAGTGTGCTTCGGGCTATATATTGGGTCATATCGGCAATATGCTTTTCAGCTTCGGACAATCTACTACCATAGTAGTGATAATATCCCTTGATAGCACGCAAAGGCTCTGTTATGTAACTACTACCAGCCGTATATTGATACATAGCCGCCTTTTCATTGGTGCTTGCAAGTTTCCACATATCCACGGCATTATCAAAGAAATAATCGTTTGCATCCGAACTATGAATAAACCATTTCGCCTCATCCTTTCTTTCCTGCGTAAAATCGGAATCCTTAAACTTAACATCCTTGACTTTTGATTTACGCTTGGCAGCGGCTTTTTCAATGCTTTCTTTCCTTGCATTAAGTTCCGTAATGGTTTGTTGTGCCATTGCTTTATCATTGCCGTTGATTGCATTTTCAAGCTGTGCAATGAGCGATTGGTAAGGCTTGGACTTGGTAGAGAACTTAGATAGGTCGGCATAGCTATCCTTAATGGCTTTCCAATCTATCTTATCTTGAACAATGCCAATCTGTTTAACATAGGCTTGTTGTGACACCTGCCACGTTGGGTACTTCTGTTGTACATTGTGATAGTTACCACCTAAGAAGTCGTATGCTTCAAAATTCAGTTTCTTTAATTGTTGTTCCAAAGAAAGGCTATCCCATTGTGCCAGCTTATCAGCAACCGCCTTGTTTACGGCTTTTGCATCGGCTAAAGAGAACTTTTTAGCCACCTCCATAGGGCTATCTATGTAACCCAGTGAATAAATCTCCTTGCCTATAACTTTCAGTTTACGGGCTTCCAACATGATAGCGGACAAATCAGGGTGTTTTAGAGCCTCAGCTAAAGCCGTAGTATCAACGTCAGAAATACCACCCATAACACGGAGTATATTATTACCATAGTGATAGGTCGCTTTTCTCACATTCCACCGTTGCCGGATGGCATTTGCTTCCGCTTCCGTCCGGGCTTCGTGCCGGGCTTTCGCTATCTCTTTTGCAGTCGGTGGATAGATAACCTTTTCATTGTCCCGTAGGAAGTAGGGCAAAGTCCCTTTCTCCGTTGCATCCTTGATGCGTTGCTCATTGTCTTGCATCCACCCGGTAAATTGAGATGGCAGCTCTTTTACCTTTTCCTCACATTCCACCGTTGCCGGATTATCCCCGTCCAAAATCTTATCCAGCATTTCGTCCAATTCTTCTTGTTTTGCCAGTACGGGTACTTGATAGCAACGGCAATTCGGGTGCCACCCTTTCCAACAGAATGTTTTAGGGTACACACCTTTCAAATCATCGCAAATGTCAGATACGGGATGATTGTTGGATAACTTGATTTCAATTCCTACCACAAAGTCGAGTTGCGCCCAACGCTCAAAATCGGCTGTACGATACGCAATGTTGGTTTCAGTCCGTGCAAGCCTTTGGGCGTTACGTGCGGATGAACGGTACACGCCCCGCCCCGGATGAAAATGTTTCGGGCTATCATCCACCCATTTGTAGGAGTTGGCTTCTTTGTCCCAAACCCTGCGTTTCCACTTTCTACCATAGATAGGTTGCCCGTTCTCATCTTCCCCTACCTTGATACGGAAACGCCTGTAAAACTTATCGGGGTCTTGTAGATACTTCTTTATCTGAGCCGCCAAACGATTAGCCGGAACACCCTCACCAATCGCCAAATCCAAAGTATTTTCCAGCTCATCACGGAACATACCCGTATATCGCCAAACCTTTTGAGAGAGATTCAAACCACCGTCACCACTCTTACGGGCAAAGAAAGCATCCATAGCCTCTTTGTTGCGCTTGAAGAAACGGGCAAAGTGATTATCTTTTATTGATTGTTCACCGAACACACTTTTAACCAAAGCATCGTTATTCTCGTTAGATGCAAGCCATTCCTTTTCTACACCGCCCCGGATAATTTGGTAAACACGGCTGTACATATCCCTAAGAATGGGCGTAACTTCCTCACTATACCCATAGTCGGCAAAAGAGAAAGGCTTCCCATCCTCCAACTCCGTACCCTTTACCAAGTTAATTATTCGCTCAAATACTTGTTGGTAGATGATACGGACATTGGCAGCGTAACCCTCCGTTCTCTTGAAAAGCTCCGCTTGCATCTTCTTATAGTCTATGTACTTCTTCTTTGCCATGCCACTACTTTAGTTTAAAGTTGGTGCAATAGTCCTTATCTAAAAACTTGCTGTATTTATGGAAAGGGCATTTGCATAAGAACGGCTCACCTTTCCAGTTCAATTCGTGGAAGTCGAAAGCGTGTTTACAGTCCCTACAATGGTAGTTCTGCGTTGATGTCTGTTTCTTCTTTGCCATAGTCGCTATCATCTAAGAAACTGTATAACAAATCTTTTTTAGTATTGAAGCAATTACATTCATTATGCTTACAAATTGGGTCTTTATCACCAAAACTTCTATATTCACTTCTTTGCACCTCTACATATATAATTTTGGTATAATACTCCCCCGAAAGGGAACAAGTACCTACAGGTACATCACCTATTACCTCCACTTCAATATTGCTAATTTGGATTTTCTCCGGCTTATTATTGCGCATAATCCAAACCTTATCGCCAACATTGTATTTTGTCTTTATTTCCATTATTCAGCCCCTCCGAAAACGTCCATTTTGTTTAACTCCATTTGTTGCTCCATCCGTTCCGCTTCTTCTTGTTTTAGCCGCTCTATTTCTTGTTTCGCATCTTTTACAAGGTAGGACAATTCTACATAGGTTTCACGGCTCAATGCCCCATCATTGTATTGCTTAGATAGGTCGGCAAGCAATTCGCTCACATCTTCCCCGAAAGGCTCTTGGAACTCATGCCTTAACAGCAAGGCATCATATTCAGCCTTATGCCGATAGTCAAGCACATTACCTAAAATAGCTATCATAAGATTAGCGTGGCGTTTCATATAATCATCGTGCTTTTCCTTGTGGCGTTCTGCCTTGATAACGGCAAGCAACATCACTTTGCGTATAGCCTTTGCCGAAAGGTTGCCTAATGATTTCATATTGTCAAAATCAATGTTGGGCGTGAAAGACTTTGAAAGAATGTGTTTATCCAATCTTTCAAACTCATTCTTTTTGCTTTCGCTCGCCTCATTCCATGTAAGGTAGCGTACATCACCGCCATTTTTGAGAATAAACAGTTTGGCTTCTTCTTCCGACTTTGGCAAGCTATTGAGGATTTCAGAAGTAGCCACCATTGCCGGGTTAGAAAAGCGGTCATTAGTATCTGCATCGGTGCTTTCCATTATTTCAGAGCGTTCAATCATGGGTTGCACCTCCTTATGTTCGGGCGTTTGCTCAAATATCAGCACGGGAATTTTCCCTATTGGATTATCCTTTATCTCAACCTCCCAACCCATTTTGCCACGTTTGGCACGATATACAGTCTCTTTAGTGTATATATCCACATGGTAAACGGTATTGTTGCCTGCCTCTGTCAGATAGTAACCCCACGCAAAAGCGGTAATCCGTTTGTATTGGTCACGAATGGTATAAATATCATCGTTGTTTTCCCGGCTCAACACATTCAGCAAAAGGGATGGTTTATTATCACTATCCCGGTACACATGGTAAAGAATGGCAGAAATGCCCTCCGCACCAGCCAAACGTTTAGCCTCTCTAACTTTGGCATTGAAATGTATTTCATTCAGCCAATCTTTGTAGTTCTGAAAAGCATAATCCGTACCCGTTGAAAGCTGTTGCCATTTTACGGGTCTGCCATAGAGAAACACCAAAGAAATTTCATTGATGAATTGAGGGTAAGGAATGGGGATTTTCCACCGTTTACTCCAACGTAGAAAGTTGCCTTTCTTATCGTAAACGGCTCTATCCTTACGCTCCATCACTTTGTGAGTGTCAATCTTATACTCACGTAAATTATTGGCGGCTTCTTCCGCATGGGCTTTCATCATGGAAAGAGCACGGGTCACATCCTTAGCCGTCAAAAGGTCGGCAAAGTTTTGTTGGTAGCCAATAGCCGCCTTTACCTCGTTAGAAATAATGTTTAATAATCCCATTTTGCTTTATTGTTTTTAAGCGGTTATACCTAATCTGCGTTCTATATCATCGGGTATATCATACTCGTTATAGTCAAACCATGCTCGCATCAGAAACATATCCCTCCAGTCCGGGGAACAACCAATATCCATCTTGATTTCTTCTTTGGGTTTCAATTTTAGTTTCCCGTCCGAATCAGCTTTCCATGTTTGCAGTTGTTCCAGTTCCCTTATGATTTCTTCCTTATCGGCAGTGCTTATCAAATCCTCATCTATCCCCACTTCCGTAGCGTTTATGTGGTCTGCCAGCTTGTAGCCGCATTGGGTCTGTAGGTTTTGGTAGTTTTCACCATTGAAAGGGGTAGAGTTGTTCACGAATCCCTGAATGTCGCAATTATCCACCACTCCACCGCCTACACCGTCCTCATCAACGATACATTTATGGTTGGGTATTCTATACTTCTTTTGCTTGTTGATTATCCACGTCTGAATATCGGTAGTCTTAGACACGGGAAAACATTGTAGCTCTATGATATGCCAACCGTCCCAAACGGCAAGACGGGCATAGTCAGCTCCGAAGCGTGCAATATCACCTGTAATATAGTTTGTACCTGTCTTGATTGAAATCTTATTCCCGAATATCTCACAGATTGCATCATGTGAACAAAGGGCGTTGGGGTTATCGTCATATTCCCAATTACCTTTCAAAAGACGTTCACGCTTTACTTTATCCTTTGTGGTTTTCAAGCCCTCTATATAATCGGGGTCTATGAATGGATTTTCTTGTACAAGGCAAGCAAGGTAGTACATATATTCGGGCAATTCCCCTTTCTTATCCGGCTTGTAGAATGTATCATACATCCAATTCTTTTTAGGGTTGCACGTAATGAATAACTTTCGCCTCAACCCCAGTTCATTGTTAAGGTGTCGCCCGATACGTGTTTTCAATGTATCATAAGCTCCAAAATTCACCTCGCCACCCTCTTCAATCCAGCCGCCTGTATATTCGATTGAGCCGTAACGCTCATACAGAGGGTCGCCCGGCTTATATTGCAAGTCCAACAAGTCAATGCGTGAACCGTTGAAAAATTCGATATAATTGTATTGCCCGTTATACTTGTACAAGGTATCATCAACCCCGTATTGATTGCAAACCTTGTAAAATGTGATAAGTGTAGATTGTGTGATACGCTTTAACTCGGCACGTCCGATAAACCACTTTGAACCGGGATAACAGAGGCACATAAACAGAAGCCACACCGCACCCGTCCATGATTTTGCACCCCCGGCAGCACCTCCGTACAAAAGTTCAACGTGTTCATTGTCGGTAAGTATCTTCAAAGCGTGTTCTTGCTTCTCATGCTTCAAACCATCCTTTACGGTGATGAAGTCGAAACAACCACGCTTGAAAAGCTCAATCTTCACTGCAAGTGCCATCGGCACGTCTGTAACCTTACTTCGTGCCATTGCCTGCCTTTATTTTTTCCAGCAAGGAATTGTATTGTAGCAACTCATCCGTAGTAAGAGCCGACAAATCCATGCTGTTGTTGGTTACTTGTGCGTTTACTTCGCTCTCTATCTGTTGGGTGGGCTTACCGAAAACCCTATCAAACAGACTATCTACCGTATAAGTCCTACCATAGCGAATATCTGCGTTAATGGCAGACACCACATTTAGCACCCACACGGGCGTTTCCTTGTTGGGCGTTCCGTCTTTGTTCTTAACCAACCCCTCCAAAGTTTCGGGCGTACTCTCCATCAAGAAACGGATAACCTTATAGTAGTCCTCTTTGCTCATTTCCGGAGCTACCTTTTTGCCCGTAATATCTTTGATGTATTTATACACGGACGGCTTCCTACCCGAATTTTGGGGTTGGTTATCAGATGAAAATCTATTCCCTATTTTATTTCCTTTCTCAAAAAGTGCCATCCGTTGATTTATCGTTGGTTTATGTGTTCTGCAAACACATTTATGAAGTAAAGAAAATCGGATAGCGTGATACCGTCCGATTCCCTTTACCCGGTTAATTATTCTATGATACTCTCTTGTGCCTTGTACTTATCCCAAAACCAAAGGATGGTATCACCGCCCTTTTCGTCTATCATTTCATCGTAGGCATCCAATTCCTCCAAAAGGGCGTTCGCCTTGTCAATTACCGAAGTGAGATGCTTTTGCTGATAATCATCAGCATTCCAAACCTCGATTTCACCATTTAATTGCTGCTTGATTACCTTAATCTCATCAGCGGTTAATTCTATCTTCTCCATGTTGCATTGAATTAATTTAAGCAAAAATACCTCTATAGTTTGTATTTCTTGCAGATTTCCTTTACTTTCTTGGTATATTTATCACTTTTACCATGTATCGCTTTAGTAACGGTTTCAGCCCAGAACTCCGACACATTGGTTTCCGCATACTTTCCATACCCGGATTTCTTATTGTCTTTCTTCCAAGACTTAAATAATTTATTCACTTCCTTTCCAGCCGCTTTTTGGTTTGCCCCTGTCATATTTGCATTCCATGTAGCGTGCGCCAGCTCATGCGTTACGGTATGGGCTACCGCTTTGTTGGTTTTCGTACTCCACCCACTCGCATAGCCTCTCTTGTGTGAGGCTTCCACAGCTTTTTTCGTTTGCATGAAATGCTTTTTGTTAAGGTAAACACCCTCTGACTTCCCATTAGCCGTAACGTGTACGCCATAAGTGCCAGCCGATAGTTCTGCCAACTTTACATTCTTTTGCCTTACACCAAGTACGGAATGATAGCGTGAAATAGCTTCTTTGGTTGCCTTATACAGAGCCGGGTCTTTCATGTTTACCAAAGGCTCAGGCTTACCAACAGAGCCTTTATATGTTGCATCACCCGGTTGCAGTCCTCCACGTGTTCCACTTGAATTTCGTCCCATAATACTTTACTTCTTTTTTGCGTTAATAAAATCTGTGACGTACAACAGCCCATGTTCACGGCAGAACTTCTGAATTTCCGTACCCCCACCATAAACGATAAGGTTTGGTTTTTCAAGCCCGCTTATTTCTTGGGCTACTTGCAAATCAGATTTAAGGCTTTCCATCCAACCGTCCAGCCCACGGGTAAAGAAAGCATTATATCCTTTGGGAATACCCATTTTGTTGTACTCAATAAACTTGTGAGAAACATTCAAGTCAGCATAAACTTTGATTCCGCATTCCTGGAAGTAACGAGAAAGCCAACGTTTCTTGTAAATAAGCTGAATGCCCCACGCTACAGGCGTTTGGTCGTGGCAACTACAATTCGGCTCTACCACCGCCTTGCATCCGCTTGTGAGTAAATTTATCGGGTCTTTGAAAAGAGCCTCAAAGCGATAATCGTCCACATAGAAATGATATGTCGCCACATCTTTACGCAAACGGCTGTTAGCACCCCACGGAGATAAAGGCAATTCTACCTTTCCAGCTTGCATATCCAATAAGAGATTGGGAATTTCAAAGACGTTATCGCTTTCATAAAGAACGTCCTTAAACATGGAACGGTAGAAAGATTCCTTTTCGGCTTCTTCCTCGCTTTGTTCCTCATCGTCCATTTCTTCCTCTGCGCTTTGGTCGGCTTCCGTTTCCTCTGCCTCTTTAGCCGCTTTCTTCTTACTCTTTCCGGGCTTCTCATCATCGGATGGAAAATCAAGCCCAATAAAGCCGAAATCTACATCTTTCCAAAACTCATCCATTTGTAAGGCATTGTAAGCCCAATCGCCATTGTTGATATTATCCCTCAGAATAATATCCTTTTCCTCATCCGGGGTCAGTTCCGAATAAAGAATAACGGGCACATCGGCAAGTTTCAGCTTTCTTGCAGCCTTCAAGCGTTGGTTTCCTGCCAATACCACCAGTTTACCGTCACGCTCCATAACCGCCAAAGGTCGGTGTTTCCAAAAGCCGTTTATCTTTATGGAATCCACCAGCCTTTCAAAGTCATTCTTCGTAATGGTACGTGGATTTTCAGGCAACAAAACCAGCTCCGAAACTTTCTTGTATGTAATCTCACTACATTTCATTCTCAACCTCCGTTTCGTCTTTGGTTTCGTCATTCTCCGAAGAATGGGAATCCGGCATTAATTGTTCCTCATCATCTTCTACACAGAAGCCCTTTCTAAAAAGTTCACAGAACTTCACAAAGCGGTAACGCCTGCGGTACTTCACATATACCAGCTTTGCACCTACGGAATCTTTGCCAATGGCATAGAAAGAACCCCGGTAATCAACGGGCAATGACACCGCACCATAGATACTAACCGAATCATCGGACACGCTCGTAATGGTTGCGTGCCTATCGTATTTGCCATTGATATAAACGTGTATCTTTTCCCCTTGCTTCAAATGCTCTTTTGGGGCAAACCTCCAAAAGTTCCTACCTATATACTCGGTCATGAGCAACAAGGCTAAAAAAAACAGCGTTAATCCGATAAGAATATACATACCCATAGCTTATTTGTTTACTTGGTGAATCATATTGCAAATATACTAAATATGCGTTTACTAAACACATATTTAACCGTAAAAAGAATACTAAAAGCCATAAACCAACATTGCACCATCACGTCCATGCTCATTTGTCTGTTTTTGCCATCCAGTCAAAGCCTTAAACCGTTCTTGTGTCAGCTTGGTTACATTGCGTTTCGGGGCAACCATTTCATACTCCACGCCCAACTCTTTTAGATAATCATCCCATATAGAGGCATCCCGTTTCACAGAGCCTACACCTTGCAACTTCTTACGTTCCATTTCACGGCTCATACGCTCCGTTCCGAACCACGTTCTTTGCCGGGGGTCTTCCACCCTTACAATCACTTTGTCACCTATACCAGCCTTATACTCATCATACAAGGAACGTACACGCTCCATCGCTTTATGTATAGGCAAAGAGCATACTTGAAGTAGGGAACGCTGCTTGCTATCCCAAACAGCGAACCCGGTATTTACACCCGTATCAATCCCTACATAAATCATTATTCAGCCTCCATTTCTCCGTTGGGAATCTGATACAGAATAACGCCCTTAATCTCGTTTGCTTCGGCTCTATCTCCGAAAATCTGAGCCATCATAAGGTTATTAGGCAGATACTTGTACCTCACCTCTTTAATGAGCGGCAAACCTATCGGGGCTTCACTTATCACGTGCAACGTCCATAGCCCATCCTCTTTAGATATGGTTACAAAGGCATTCCTATAGAGGAAAGAACCAACTTTATACACTCCGTAATCATCCACATCGGTAAAATCCGCTTTTGCAGTTTCTTCCAGCTTCTTTATGAAGTCGGGGCGCATACGCTTCTTTTTCTTCTTGAAGTATTCAGGGTAAACCACCATACCTTTGTTCTCTGCGTTGGCTTTCGCCAATTTTGCTTGCAATTCTTCTTTGCTCATAGGTCAAATAAATTTTTATAAAACTCAAAATTTTTGTTTTCTATCTTTATATCTTCCGGGTAATGAGTGGCGCATACGTACCATTCATTGTAGCATTTAGGACAAAACCAGCAATTTAGCACGGCTACATAATAGCCAGTATTAGAAGTACCGTTACATCTATCGCAAATACCAATACCGCCAATTTTAGCCAACTCGTTTCGGCTCAACTCAATCACCTTAAACCTTTTGGGGTTATCTACTATTTTAGCCATATCAGTATATTGTTTCTTGGTAACTTGAAGTAGGAACTTTCCCGGATAGGATAGCGTTTCCACACGTGATAAGCCCGTTATCTTCATCATAAGAGGGGACAAACACAATAACATCGAATCCGTTGCCTTTCAAATCTTCCTCCACGGCTTTATATGGGGTAAACAGCTCATAGCCTCCACTTGTGTGCAAATCGTTCTCATCACAGCTATTTGTTCGGTGCAATGGGGTAATCTTACACATAAATTTATCGGGGTTGAAAAGCTCTCTCAAACGCTTACCGTCTATATGTGTATCATCTGCCAAAGCAAAGTTTAAGGCATATTTCCTGCCAACAGGCATAGGCAGCGATTTTCCAATTTCTGATATTTCACCAAGTGAAAGCGAACTACCCGAAAACAGATAATTTCTTTCTTCATCATTCGTTGTATTGATGGAGAATTGAAGTCCGGCATCACCCTTATAAAGCTCGTTCTTTATGTAGTAACACCACTTATGTAAGAACTCAACCAGCTTCTTATTTCTCTTTGGCAGCATTGTACTTATAACCGGGTGTACCAAAGAATCGCCTATAAACGGCTCTATGTCCTTCTTTACACTGATTGCATGAAGTAACACATTTGCGTTCCATGTAGGCTCTCCCATACGTGCATAATGTATGTTTAGACGTTTCGTGTGCTTCACTTCCGGGTGTTGCTTGATAGCCGTTAGCACTTCTCCTTTCAAATCATTAAAAGTGGCATTTCTCCCAATACCCACTTTTGGAACATCGCAGAACTTGCAGCCCATAGAGCAACCGTACTGTGTGGAAATGGTAATCACCCATTTTTCAGTAAGAGGCATCGGCTCGCCATTGGGTACACCGTTCAAATCACGGGTAATCCCCAAAAAGTCCGCTTTGATATTAGCGTTCTTACCATAATCTCCAACCGTAAGGAACTCCAACATTCCCTTTTCACCTATAGCGGTATATATTTCGCCCGTAGGCACTACTATCTTCTTTTTAATTTCCATATCTTCAAATCATTAAAATGCAAATACTACTTTTTCGCCATTCATAGCCCTTTTTCGCAGGGTGGGGTATCGCTCATAAACCTTGTTAGTCATATCCTCAATGTCGAATTTGAAAGCTGGGCAATACTTATATCTGAAAGCCGCATAAAAGCGGTCATTCAGCATTATATCAATCATCAGCGTTTTCATGCCATCTATTTACCACAACAAGGTAATTTAGTGTTAAACACGTCTTTCAGCCATTGCTTGTACGGGAGAATTGGTTTACCGTATAAAGTCATATTGGCTTTGTAGTTCTCATACATTTGTTTGCGGAAATCCGCAGGTATTTGTTCCTTTTCTTTTCTCAGTTTCATTTTATGCCCCCTTTCTTGTATTCTCTCATCGCTTGGCTAAGGCTTTCCGTCTTATCCAATAGCCTTGCCAGCTTATCCACGTCCACGATAACCTCACCATCCAAATAAGCCCAAACCTTTCTCAGAGCTTCCGCAATGGCTTTTGCTTCTTTAGAATCTTTCAGAGAATTAAGAACCTCCTTATTGGTAGCTGTAACCCTACCGTTTTCTTTGGCGTTATCCACAGCCGACTTTGCAGCCTTTACTTGTTCTTTCTCACTTCCATAATTGGCGGCAATCTCCTTAGCCGCCTTAACCGACAATTCCCCTTTCATAATCCTTTCTTGAATGTACGGGGGCAAATCCAACAAGGAAAGGCATTTGCTTATGAAAGCCGGGCTTTTCTTGAACTTATCCGCTATCTCAACTTGGCTATATCCAAATTCTTCTTTGAAACGTCTGAACATGATAGCGCACTCGTATTCGGTAAATTTCTTACCCTCGTTACGCATCATCTGTTGAATATACAATTCTTCAGTAGAAGCGTCCTTTCGGGCTTTCATGGCACGAACATAAGGAATATCCGCACCCTCGGATATAGCCAACATGGTAGCCCTATACCTGCGTTCACCATCCACCAATTTATATTTCTCGTTGCCCTCATCATCCTTAAAGGCTATAACCGTCAGAGGATTTAAGACACCCTTTGCCTTTATTTGCTCTTTCAGTTCGTCAAGGTCAAAATCACGTCTTACATTGAAACCGTCCACAACCACGATATTACGGGGGTCAATCAAAAATAGGTCTGTATTCTTCGTTTTATTCGTTTCCATACTACTGTCATTTATTTAGTTCATAGTGCTTACAAAACTTCTTTCTTGCCGTTATCCGCTTCGCCAGTTTATAGCAATACATCTGCATTGACTTAGGCTCGCACCAGTAATATTTGCACTCACTACAATGCTTTATATCATCTTTTCCCATATCAGTACCTAAATGAAGTGAAGTGTAACACAACGCCCTCAAACACGTTACTTTTTGATTCACCAAAGAACCATTCCACAAATTGCTCAACTGTCAGACCATCATTCTTTGCCACTATTTCAATGGGAATTTGTTTACCATCAATCCATATCTGAGGAACGGCATCATCAACACCATAGGTCATAGTAATGTGCTGTAGACCTATTTTATCATACTGGGCAAACTCTCTCTGCTCAGAGTTGTACGGTCTGCCCGTCCATTCACGCACTGAAAGATATTTTTTGCCGGATGCAATATCTTTATATCTCTTATCCCACACGCCATTCTTATTGTAGCGTATAGTATGTATCTTCTTATGCTCTTTTAGTTTGCCCTCAAACTCTGTAGGCTTTCCAGCCAAAGAATGTGTAACTGGGAATACACGGCATAAGGTCACAACCACTTTTTTCTTTTCTGATTTTTGGTGTTGCATAGCTTTATTATTTACTTGGTGTATTACTTTCTGAATAATAAGCAAGCGTTATCACATCCCACATTTCGCTCACAATGGCAAACGAAAATGTCTTATCCGGGTGGGTACTACTTGGCATATCCAGCATTTCTTTTTGTATCGCCTCGTTCCAATAATGGCAATCGGGCGTGTAGTTAGATTGAAAGCTATTAATGCTTGCAATAAGTTCGTTGTAATACGCTTCACCGAAAGCATTAATGAGCTTTGTTTTGTTTCTGAGCGCAAATCTCATTTTCGATAGCTTTTTTGGCTGTAGTGCAGCCGTTCAAACATTTCTTCCATTCTATCAGCAATACGCTCTCCGTACCTGTCGCCAAATTCCTCATCTGCCAAATTGGAAGTGGCTATAGTGAATAGCTGCCTGTCATATCGGGCATAGATTAATTCAGTAACCGGGGAAAACTCGTTGCCCCAACTTTTCACGCTTGCTGGTTCAGTGCCCACATCATCAATAAACAAAAGTTCTTGATTCTTTAGCTTGTTGAAATAAGTCGGGTCATCGGCTATTGACTTGGCAAGGTTCAAAGCTGATATGCGGTACACTCCCTTTCTTTCGGAAGATAAATCACTATTGTACAAGATACCTATAATGTTGCATATCGCCTTTGCAAGCGTGGTTTTACCACTTCCTACCGTACCATACAGAAGCAAGCCGAACTTTCCGTTTCCGCAAAGGAACTTAGCCGCTTTGCCTATCTTTTCCAACGTGGCTTCATCCGAAACATACTTCATGTTTCTGCGCTCAACTTCTGACTGATAACACATCCTTAGCATTTCCGCTATGTCCTGTTCGGGAAACTTCTCAATCTTAAAGCGTGTCCCTAAAAGTCCTCTTTGCGCTTGGTTTGCCAATATCTGTTGCAGCCGTTGTACCAGTTTGTTGTCCATATCTATTCATATTTTCGTAATACTTATCTTTTACCCAGCCCCTAATAGTCAGGTAATCGGATTTATACTTCTTACCCTTAGAACCTTTGTAATTGTTGAGAATATCAATCATCGCTTTAGCGGCTTCTTCGCCATATTCGGTACATAATTTTGCGTATTCATCACGTGTCAAAGTAACGTAATCAGCATAATTGTACTTCTTGGCTTTTGCAATCTTCCGCTGTTGTTCATCAGTCAGTGGCGGTGGATTCTCCGGCAAATCATCGGGAAATAGGTCTGCTTGCGCCCCGTGTTGCGTTTCAGCCGTTGGGGAAGGTGTATGTGGCATTTCTGTCGGTGGCGTTTCCACAAGCGCATCAACTTTGGCTAATATCCGTTTACCCATAGTTACACCACCTTTTTTCCCAGCCTCAGACCGTTTTACCCGTATTGATTCCATCTTAACCATATCAGTGTTGTACAAAGCCCCATCATTCCTTACAGACAATAATTCAGCGTTAATCAATGATTCTATCAGCTCCTTTGTTCCACTTCCGTAGAGGGCTTCTAATTCATCAACCGTGTACGCACCGCCAATAGGTTTCATCATAACCCCACGCTCTATACTCACCCACATACAGCAAAGCATATCCAGCCACAAGCCCTTACAAGCAAATGACAACCTCATAGCCGCATTGTTGGATAACCAAGCGGTGGCATCGAAAGGCATAGGCGGTATGATTTTTTTATTAGCCATATTATGAGCTGTTATAAGTGGGGGATTTCTCCCCCACGATATAGTATTTAGATTTCAAGAATAGCAATGTCCGGGGCAATGGCACGAATGCCGTCTAACACCTCGTCAATACACTTATCTCTATAGTCCTCTGCCAGTTCGTTAGCACCGGGCGAAACAAGTTGCAACAACACATCACCATTAGAAAGATAGTGGTCGAACTCAACTTCAATAGGTGTTTTTGCAGTTCCCTTGAAAATGGCGATGTTAATCGTGAAACTCTTGGGCAAATTACTTTCTACTTGTGAACGGTACACCTCAGCCATAGAGCCGGACGGGTCACGCTGTTTCTGAATTTCAGTCTTGGCGTTAGCCGTGAAGTTCTTTAATACCGAAACGAGCTTCATACAATCCTCTTTTTGCATGAATACGCCACGATTCAAACGCAGGAACTGCCCCAGTTTAGCCGGAATCCAGCCACATTCTCCGTCATTGATACCGAACTTTGAAAAGACTTCCGATAATTCCACCGTACCTACAAAGGTGTTTTTGGTGTAATAATCATCCTCATTCACGGTAAGCGTGATACTCATTTTCTCACGGTTTACCTTAATATTCGCACGCTTTTGGTCGATGGTGTCAATACGCTTTTCCAACCAATCTAACGGAGTTCTGATAACACCTGATACAGAAATACTTTCCGGTTGCTTAATGGGCAATTCGTCCAATGCTTTAGGAGCATTACCAATTCTGTACACTACTTCGATAGGTTTTTCACCCTTGTACTCACCGATGTTCACGGTTAATCCTTTTTCTTGATTTTCCATTTTACTAATGTTTTTGATGTTAATACTTAATCGTCCGTACCTGTCTTATCCATAGCATTGCCACGGATAGCACGGAATACGTTACGCTGTCTTTCTTCTTGTGTCATGGTTCTTTGTTCCAGCAAGTAACCCTCCGGGGAATAGAAGCCTACCATCTTCTCTTCCTCATCAACGAACTTGTAACATTCGCCCTTAATCCAATCGCCCCCGGCTTTCAGTTCATCACGAAGTTTAACTATGCGTTCCTCCAAAGGCTTGATTTTGCCTTTGTAATCGGCTCTGATTTCCGCTAATGATTGTTCCAAATCTGCCTTTTGAATCGCCACGTTAGCGAGGTCTGCCCTCCTTTCGTTGATTTCTTCTTGGTCGAATTTGCGTGTATAGCTACGCTCTACAATTTGGTCGCAGCTATCACGTAGAATCTGTGCCCTTTGTTCCACCGGGGTGTCGGCTAACATGATGTCTTTCATTTCACCTTGTTTTTAGTTAATAATATGTTTAATAAACACACTTTTATTTCAAACGATTTCCAACGGTAAAGTTGAATTTCAAATATTCAGCCCAAAGTTCAATGAATTGCTGCCCGAAATACTTTGCCTTTTCTTCCGTTTCTTGGCACAAGCGGAACCCAAGGGCCGCATCCGCATACGAGGAACGATAACCCGCAGTCAGACAACCGAAACCCGCACCCGCACCATAAGTCGCAGGAGCAGACAAAAGGGCACCTCTTTGTTCGGGATTCATATCCTCAACCTCTTTTTTAGTCCATAAGGCAAACCACGGATACCAATACACTTTGCTTCCCTCTCCATCCGGCTTTGGTTGGAAATTTCTACCCCACAAAGCCCGGCTAATAGTTTCCAACTTCATAAGGGCTATGATATGATTGGGCAAATTATTAGGGTCTTCAAAAATAGGCTCACCAAGTGCCTTACAAGCATCCTCATACGTGCGGATAGTCTTGTAATCGTCCAACGTGGGCTTTGCAGCCTCAAACACCTTCTTTCCAAACAGGCTTTCCATAAAATCCTTAACTCCATCACAAGCATTTGCATAAGCTGTTTGCAACTTGCTTTCTTCAATTTCTACTTTCATCTTTCAATGTTTTTAATTTGTTGATAATCTTCTTTGTTAATCTTATTGCGTTATCCACTCTCGTACTTTGTCCGGGTGGAATATTTGCTATCAAAATGGGCACTAAGCGTATCAGCTCAGATACCACGCTGTTAGGTATTCTTTTCATGGCTTCTCCAATATTTATCCGGGTCGGGAATATCCACATTCAGAAACTCTTTGGCGTACTCCCTCAGTTTTTCGCAATAGGTGGAAAATGTCACCGTGTCCATAGTGGCTGTAGAACATGGGAACTCTACAATCTCCCCCGTGTGCTTGTTTACCACTTTGTCAGCCGTCATTTGAGCCTTAAAAAACTCATGCACTTGTTCCACTGAAACGAACTCCCAACCAGCTTCCAAAAGAGCATCTAAAAGGATAGGGTAAATACACCCGAACAACCACCCGTTTTGGTCTAAAGAACGTGGTTTTCTGACTTTCTTAACCTCTATCCTATAGATACCATCCAAAGCGTTACGCATCCATTCGTACAGAGGCTTCAAATCAAATAACCCGTTTCTCTTTTCTACTTGGAGTTTAGCCATATCCTTATGTTCTATCTAAATCAATCGTTAAACCCGGCTTTGCCGCATAAACCACTTTCCCCGTATGCCTTTCCACTTCCGATATGAAATAAGGCTCATCGCTATTATTCTCGGAAAGGTGTAAAAGCACGATTTCCGAAACATGGGATAAGTCGTTTGCTTCCAAAAAACCCTTGCACGTAGTAAGCTCCATGTGTGAGGTAAGCAGACGTTCACGCTGTGAGGGCAACGTGCGCCCGGCTGTAATCGCCTCGATGAGCTTCTTATCAGAGTAATTGCACTCTATCAGCACATGGTTAAGCCCCTTGAACTGATATTCGCACATACAGCTATCGGTAAGAAATACCATCTTTCCCATATCGGGATGGTCTATCAGATAGCCGACACATGGCACATCATGGCAAGCAGGAAAAGGAAGTACCTTAAAATTACCCATCTTATAGCCTTTGCCCTCTTTAACCACCAAAGAACGGGAATCCCAAACGCCCTTTGCAGTCCATACCTCCCGTAATGCCAACGTGTGAAATCCACTATCCACCATTGCCTTAATATATTTGGCGTGGTCGTTGTGGGCGTGCGTTACCACACACCCTACAACCTTTCTCAGATTGAAATCCAACGCTTTCTTGACTTCTTGGAAACGGATTCCAGCCTCTATAATCAGAGCTTCATTACCGTTATCCAAAATGTAACAGTTGCCACTACTACTTGAACCAAGAACTATCAGTTTCATACGCTATCAATATCCGGGGTCAATAGTTTCCGCTTGTTGCTCGCTTGACACGCTTTCAAAGCTCACATCTTCCGCATCAATCAACTGTTTGTTTGCGTAATTGTCGGTCAATATTTCACGCTGTGAAGTTTCGTCACCCTCGTAGTCATTGGTGATGGCATTTTGCATTTCTACGGACAAATAGCCGTATTTACTCAGTAAATTACGGATAACGGTTTTTTGTGCCATTCCGTGAAAGTTACCCATCCAACCAACCTTGTTGCTATCGGGAGAAACGGGCAAATTAGCCAAATTCAGCAACTTTTCAACCGTTACATCCTTATCGCTTGTGATGGCTTTACTGTATCGCTTTGCATGGTTTGCCATTTGCTCCACTGTCATGTACAAAGTCTTGCTAAAGCCGTTCATAAGTTCAAAGTAACAGAAATAGCCTATCACCTTATCGCTTTTCCTTTCACCGTCAAAGGCTATTTCCCCGGTCAGTTTGTTTACCTTGCGCAACTCACCATCATACACCACATCCGCATTGATGGTACGGTATTGTCCCGTGCGCATGGCAAGCTGAATATAACCCTTATAGCCCATTTGAAAAGTCGGCTCATACACTTTAATCCAGTTGCCCTTTTCATCCTTTTTGGAGTTTTTGAACGGGATAATGAAAGCATAGCCCAAAGCCTTGTTTATTGGCAAATGTAACGTGGCAGCTTTGAGTGCTTCCATTACCACCTGTTTAGGATTACAGAGTTGCAGATTGCTATCTCCGTTGTATAGGTCAATTACAGAGGCTACGAATGTTGCCGAATTTTTACCAAGCGCATTTTTGAATTGTTCTTGTACGCTTTCGGCATTCATCATGCTTTTAAGAATATCTACAGGCTTTCTTTGAGTAGCTACCTGCCCACCATTTGCAGCCTGTTGTATGGTTGTAGTCGCTTGCTGTGTCATAATCGCAATTATTTAATGGTTAGTTCTTTGTCCGTAGTTACCACCAGCCGGATAATCTGACTGAGTGATGGGATTATTTGATTCACGCTTTCCGCATTATCAACGAAAATCGGTGCAGATACCCCCTTTGCCGTGCAAATGGCATTGATTATATCTATTCCGGCATTGATTTGTCCGGCATTGTTCACGTCAAGGAAAGGTGTACCGTTCACGGTGCATACACACGTCAGTTTTTCGCCTCCGTTCAGTTGTTCGTTCACAAAGGAGAATGATACATATCTGAACATTCCGTTAATGCGTTTCAACAGCTCCGCATCCTTATCCTTTTGGAATTGGAGTGCCGTAAACTCCCATTTTTCAAGGTCTGCCAACTTTTGATTGTTGGCAATGCGCTTTTCTTCCAAAGAAGCGATTTCCTTTTCAGCCCTGCCGATTTGTTCACGGTTTGCCAAACGCTTGTATAAGCCTTGCACGGCTTCATTCAAAGTTCTTTTCTCCGATTGCAGTTCCGACACGTCCACAATCTTTGCATCCACTTTGAGCTGATTTTCAAGTTCGACAATCTCGTTCTTGATGTCAATGCAAGTTCGGTCGGATGCTATCATTGCTTCCACGTTTTGCGCCTCGGGGATAGAAGCCTTTGCTTGTTGAATATCGGCATTGATACTCTCTATCTTTTGTTCCAGCTCCTCGATTTCGGCATTGGTACGGTCTTTAAGCCCTTGCATTTCTTCAAGCCGTTGCTTTTTAGCCATGCCAGCCTCTTTATTCGCTTTCAGACGTGCCGCCTTATTAGCGTTAAAGTTGGCTTGCATTTCACGCTGCTTGGCTTCTATATCCTCAATTTCCAAAGGACGTTTGCAAGTGGGGCAAATAAATTCACCCTCATTATAGGTAAGTTCCTCCTTGCTGATAAATGAAAATTCACCACGCAATGCGGACAATTTGGTATTAAGCTTTTCTATCTCAATATCCATATCCGCAACCGATTGCCTTTTTCTGTCTAAAGAGGCTTTTTCAGTACGCAACGAATATTCCAATTCGTTCAGCTTCAAAGATGCCTCATTGCGCCCTTTGTTAGCTTCTGTAGCGATTTCATTCATTCTACTATTGAGTTGTAGGCGTTTTTCACCTATTTGCTTTTGGATAAAAGCCTTACGTTGATATTCCTGCTCATTCAGCTTTGATTTGTCGGCAATTTGTTCCTCTATCTGCTGAATACGGGCATTTTTATCCTCAATCTCACTATCAATGGCTACCCAATCCTCTTCCTCCGGCATAAGTTTACGAGCCGTTTCTATCTGAGAGGGAATAACTGACAATTCATCTTTGCAAGCCTTTTTCTTGGCGGCTACCTCTTTGGCGTATTGGGCGATGCTCCTGCCGGACAACTGAGCCAGCAACTCCAAATATTCGGGCTTGGTCTGCGCTACGTCTTGGTCGGTAAGCGTTCCTACCATATCCAAAAGGATTTCTTTTTGCGCTTCCGGCTTCATTGATGTAAAGTAGAAAGGGTTGGTTATCATTCGGAAAACATCTTCCGGGATGATGGCAGCTACTTCACTATCATACTCCTTTTTGGTAGCCAACTTAACACCGTTCAAATAGAACTCTGTTGCATGATTCTTTAGGCTTTCTTCCGTAGTTCCACGTGGCTTGACCCAGTTTTCCACATAGCAGCGTTGCAGTGTTACCGTCTTGCCATCCACTGATAGTACACCAGTAACGGAGTGTTCAAGGTGCAAAATAGGCTTGCCGTCCGAATCCAACGTTTTAATGTTGAAATTACTATCCGACCGTCCCGTACTGTCTTTTCCAAAAAGAAGCCAAAGGAATGAATCGAACACAGTTGTTTTGCCCGTACCATTTTCTCCAGCAACCAGCGTTTCCGCATCGGAGAAACCGATATTTAGGCTTCTGATTCCCTTAAAATTCACAAGGGATAATGATTTTAATTTGATTGTTCGCATATCACTTATTAATTATAGAGTTGATTTTCTCTGATTTATCCACTGCCATAAGTTCGGCACGTGAATACAATACTTTGGAATGTATAGAGCTACCGCCACGGATAGTAGAAACTCTGCCGTCTTTTTGCCAGCGTTTCACCCGGCACTCTTGAAACAATCTGTATGCTTCACGTTGTGAAATGAGGTCTTTTGCCGGGATAGTCTGTTTTACATAGTTGGCAGCACCCAAAGAAGCCATTTCCATACAGAGATTCTTTAACTCGTATAGTTCCATCTGAATTGCCATAAGTCAGTCCTTTTTGTAGCGGTTCTTAAAATATTCTCTAACACTTACTATCCCATACTCATTGTCGGTATAGAAAACCCATGCCAGCCAAAAACAAGCCATAGCGGTAAAGAAGTGAAATGAGGCATTACAGAACAATGCCCCAGCAAGGGCAATAATGCCAAGAAGTAGCGTAACGCCACATTGGATAAGGTTTGCTAAAGTTTCTCCTTTCATCGGTGTTGCATTTGTTATTTGAAAAGATTGTTAGTCATAGCATACCGCATAAATTCAGCCATTGAATGTACTCCAACCTTTCGGAAACTGTTTTTTCTATGGTTGTTCACGGTATTTAAAGAGATAAACAGCTTTTCGGCTATTTCTGAATCGTTTTTCCCATCATAGAGCATTCGCATAACTTCTATTTGCCTATCGGACAACTTAGAGTTGAATTTAGGAGCGCAAATAACTTTATCATGTTTGCATTCTCCACGTAATGGACAACCTACAAACTCAAAATTAAAGTTCCAATTCTCATCTACATCAATCATGTTGTCATACAGACCGAAGTTGCATTTAATGAATCTACGCACCGCTATGAAATCCCGATACCTCTTGTTGTTTGAATTTTTAGAGTATATATCCATAAGCGCATCGTATGCTTCGGGATAAAACTCCCTCAGTATAGCCAAGAAAGCTTGGATAAAGTCGGTATCAGTTTCTTTCAACTGCCTTTCGGCTTCTCCGATAGGGCGCATAGTAACTTCACCCTCCGGGGTTGTGTAGAACTCTATAGCTTTCATTCTGTAACAGGAAATAAAATATCGGCTGGAACGCCCAGTTTATCACTAATCATCTTTTGTTTGAGGGCATCCGGCTTTTGTACGCCATGAATCCACATTCGTACCGTCTTGGTACTACACATACACAGAGCCGCTATTTCCTCCACGAACTCAGTTTTTGGAGCTTTTACAGCACTCCTTTCAGGCAATCCTTTGTAAATCTGAATAAAAGACTGATAGTCTTTTTGGGTTACTTTTTTCATTTTCTCTAATTTATATGTTCTACAAACACGCTTTTTGGCTATATTTGTAATGTCATTTATTTAATTACGCAACAAATATAGGCTATATATCCGAATATAACAAAACTTTTTGGATATATTTTCTATTAAAAATATTCTATTTATATGCAACGATTTGATTTAAAGAGGTTTAGGCTTGATAGAAAACTTACTCAAAAGGAGTTGGCAGAGATATTAATGTGTAAACAAAACTATATTTCAAATATAGAAAACGGAATAAAACCTATTTCAAAAGAGAAATTGGATATATTGCAGTCTAAATTCGGTGATATTTCAAAATATTATTCGGATATATCACCAAAACAAAATACGGTATTAAAAGAAGTCACTCCCGAAGATTTCATGTTTGCTGGTGCTGACGCTTTTTCAAGACAAGTCGTAAAGATGATGAATGACAAGCTGATTGCACCTTATGGAATGTTAGTAGAAAAAGATAAGGAAATAGAACGGTTGAATAGATTGATAGGCAGATTGCAAAACGAAATAGAGGAACTTAAAAAGGGAAGTGCCCAAACGGAGAATCCTGTCGAATGTGCCAATGCCGTATAGTGTTTGGTTTAAAGCAAAGGAAGTATTGATATGGAAAAGTATTATAGAATGGTTATAGACCTCTACAAAGAAGTCCTTTTAATTAACCGGGTAAACCCTGATAGGGTATTAGATGCGCAAAGGGAAATATCCAACGCTATTACTACGGCTATAATAACCAATGAGCCTACAGGTGAATTGGAGTTGCTAAAATCCGATATAGAGAACTTGAAGAGCCATATATCGCAATGAATACCGTTATAAGCAAGCAAATAATGGAAAGGTTCTATAGTGCGCTGGATGCCATTATAGCCATGAAGAAAATAAGAGGAGTAAATACATACTGTAGGCTCAACAACATAGATAGAAGAAATTTTATTGCGCAAAGAAAAGACTTGGAGCGTGGATGGTTTCAATTATCTTGGTTGTATCCTATGGTTAAGGAGTATGGGGTAAGTGCCAAATGGCTGCTTACTGGATTTGGAAGAATGTTTGAAGAACAAAAATAGCCCCATGCAAACATTATTAGTCTGCATGGGGCTATTTCTTACAAATATTCCATATCACAAATTAGCAAGCCATTTCTTGCCAGATTTTGTTCTTAGCCAAATCATAAATGCACCCGTCACAACTATTCCAACGGTAAAGATAGCTCCTAACATTTCCATATCTATTATTTTAAAATTGTATTTCCTACTTTAGCAAGCATTATAGTCCAAACACTCCCTGCTGTCAAAACATACCAGTTTATACCAGCTTCCACATTGGCATATATCGGAGTTATTCCACCAAGAACCAAACCCGCAAATGTGAGTTGCGCCAAGTTAAAAAAGAATCCAGCAAGTTTTTCACGCCTCACTTTATCTTTCTCCTTGACTTCTTTCTTAGCTTCTTGTTGTACGCTCCAATTACCCATATAAACTACTATTTTCTACAAAGGTACAAAATCCCCGCTTATTTGGAAACAAAAACCTATATATTTTTGATACGTCATTATAAATATAACACTGCAAGACTATTTTTATAACAAATAATACACTATATTTGCTGCTGAATTAAAATATCACTAAATAGCATTGGCTATTGTTGTAGGGATTAAGAAAACGACCAAATTTCAGAAACAGCCCTCAGACAATTTGCTAATGCCTGCGCTTTGCGTGGGCATTACTCTTGTATGGGCTGTTAGGTGCTTGGTCGTACCTCTTAATCCTCGGAGTAATCCCACGCTTTCGTGTGTATTACAGTAGCTTGCTAAGTACAACTGTTAAATACACACTTATGAAAACTTTGCTAATGCTTTGCCTGATAGCTTTGATAACAGGATGTAATAGCGACACTCCGCAACGTAAAGCTGAGAAACTAATAAATAGGTATTTGGAGAATAATTTAAAAGACCCTGATAGTTATGAGTGTATGGATATGGGGAAAATAGGAATAGTCACACCTATGTCTAAAGCATTAGTGGAAACCGTTAAAAGAGCAACGGATGGAGAGTTCCCAACAGATAGCATTAACTCAAAATTAGAACAAATCAAAGCTATGTTTGAAAACAAGGGTATAAATCCATACGATACTTTAGCTTGGGAGATTTCCCATAGATATAGAGCCAAAAACTCCTATGGGGGATATGCAATTACTAATTGCACTTATCATTTCAACAAAGATATATCGGACATAATTAGCGTAGAAACAAAATAGAATCTACCAAAGTAAAATTACGGCACTTCCATAAGTGCCTTTTTTTGTTCTTCCCCCACACCCCTATTTCATATATTTACTCTTAATTAACTATATAATATTATATATAGTATATATATTATCCTTTGTAACTTGCGTAAAATTTTGCCTAAGCAAAAATAGGCTTGTAAATTACTGAACTATAACGGCTTACAAATTTTGCTTAGGCAAACGCAAAAAGGCTATATTTTTGCTTAGGCAAAATAACGCTTGTAATACTCTGTATTTCAATTATTTGCAAATTTTGCTTAGGCAAAACGCTATTTTTAGGCTTAAAAACAACTATTTTACTGACTATCAGTGTATTATAATTTTTGCTTAGGCAAAATCATTTTGCTTAGGCAATTTGCTTAGGCAAAATTTGTAACTATCTGATTATCAAAGACAATACAGATTTAGAGGATAGATAAACACCTATTAAAATTTTGCCTAAGCAAAAATAGGCTTGTAAATTGCTGAACTATAACGGCTTACAAATTTTGCTTAGGCAAAACACGCTTATTTTTGGGTATATACTTCTTTTCTGTTACATCATCCAAAGATAGCTTGACATAATCCAATACCTTACGATTGGCAGCATCTATGCTGTCCCATGATTTCGCAATATAAATATCCGTCACCCTCATATTTTCGTCCACGTGGTTAAGGGCTGTGTGAACGGTGTACTTATCTACTCCGGCTTCATTGCTTGCAATGGTTGCCCATGTATGGCGTGCTGCGTAAAATTCCAAATCATCTATCCCCAAATCATCACCAATCTTTTTCAAGCCCTTGTTAATTGCAGCCGTAAAGCTATCCACGCTTGAATACAACTTGTAGAAATTAAAGACCCTTTGCCCGGTCTGGTCTTTATATTTTTTCATAAGGGCTTTTAGCTCCGGCTCTATCCTCACAGACATTTCCGCTTTGTCGGCTCTCCGATTCTTGGTTTTTGTCCGTTGGTATATAATCCGTCCTTTCTTCAAATCCGTACAAGTGTACAAATCTACCGCATTCATTCCAATTAGGCAGAAGCTCAAAAGAAAGACATCCTTTGCGAGATTGTACCTGTTTGTCCCCGGTTGCATAATCAAAGAATAAGGCAACTCCGAAAATTTACGAAGTAAATCCGTAGAAATAGCCCTTTTCCTTGTAACTGGAACTTTGGGAATTTCCACCCTCTTAAAAGGAGAATAGGGAATGCGTATCAGCCCGGCATCCTCATCGTTAAACTCTTTCTTTGCCCGGTTGTGTATGGCTCTTAGCTGGGATATATATAGGCTCTGTGCCCTTTCTCCGTGATTGGCTTCGGGGTTGGAACGTGCCGGATTCTCCTTTATCCACTTTATCCAATCATTGATAAACTTAACCGTGATTTCTTTTATGCTCACGCTATCCCTGCCAACAAAGCGTACAAGGTTATTAATGGCTACTTGGTAAGAAAGCGCATTGCCTGTATGCCCGGTTTCCTTTAAGTGCAATATGTATTGACGGGCATAAGCCACTATATCCAAATCGAAGTGTTCCCCATTGTCGTTAGTGATTGCATCTACCACCTGCTCAACGGTCATGGATTTAAGCCGTTCCCCCATGCGGTCACAAATGGAACGGTATTTCTTTATCATATCATCGGTGGCATCTATGTACTTTTGGTTTTTCAGCTTGAAAGTCGTGCGTGTCAAATCATCCTTTGTCACGTAGTAAGTGGTCGGGATGTACTTTTTCCTCTTTTGGTGTATAACCCTTATCTTTATATTATATGTGCCGTCAGCCCTCTTTTGGTGAGCGTACACCTCTGCTTTGAATGTAGCCATAATCTTTGTAGAACTATAGTAGAACTTTTGTCCGCAAATATACCTCTTTTTTGCTGTAAATGCTGTAAAAAAGAAGTCCACCCCGTAATGGAATGGACTTGAAAAGTAGCTCCGAGGGGAATCGAACCCCTATCTAAAATTTAGGAAATTCTTGTTCTATCCGTTGAACTACAGAGCCTTATGTAATAGTTATCGTTATAACTTCCTTTTCTTATTTACTATAAATCTAAATTTTACTACCTTTGCCCTTGTTTGGAAGAACATACGTTTAGGAAACCGACGTTCTATCCGTTGAACTACAAGGGCTTATGCAGATTTGCACAAATTTTCAAAGAACTATTGCCTATCATTCAAAGGATAGATTGGGCTGAAAAATCGGTTACTCTTTAGGAAATTCTTGTTCTATCCGTTGAACTACAGAGCCTCAACTGATAATCAGCGGAATATGTAGAATATCAGTAGAACTTCTACGCTATTCCTGCACGATGCAGGCTGATTGCGGATGCAAAGATAATGTATTCTGCCGATTTTCCGAAAAAAGTTTTGTTAATCCGATTAACTTTCCGAAATTTGCCGTCCATGTAAACGGAATAGTAATCCTCAAATAATCTATAGTAATTCGTAAGTTATGGCAAACGACATGATGGTCAAAGAACTGGAGCAAGTGGTAGTCCGCTTCTCCGGAGACTCCGGCGATGGTATGCAACTCGCCGGCAACATCTTTTCAACAGTTTCGGCTACCGTGGGCAATGACATCAGTACATTCCCCGACTATCCGGCAGACATCCGCGCCCCGCAAGGCTCACTTACCGGCGTTTCCGGTTTCCAGGTACATATCGGTGCTGAGAAAGTCTATACCCCGGGTGACAAATGCGACGTATTGGTAGCAATGAACGCCGCCGCACTGAAAACCCAATATAAGTTTGCTAAATCCACTGCTTGTATCATTATCGATACAGACGCTTTCCAAAAATCAGACCTGGAAAAGGCGGCTTTCAAGACCGACAATCCGATAGAGGAGATGGGCATCAAGCAGGATGTCATCGCCGCTCCCATCTCGAAGATGGTGAAAGACTGCCTTGCCGATACCGGAATGGACAACAAGGCCATGCTGAAATGCCGCAATATGTTTGCAGTAGGCCTGGTATGCTGGCTGTTCAACCGTGATTTGAAGATAGCCGAAGACTTTATCCGCGAAAAATTCGCCAAAAAGCCCGAAATAGCCGAAGCAAATATCAAGGTCATTCATGCAGGATATGACTACGGACACAATACCCATGCTTCCGTAGCCCACACATATAAGATTGAAAGCAAGACTACCGTTCCCGGCAGATACATGGATATCACGGGCAACAAGGCAACCGCCTACGGCTTTATTGCCGCTGCCGAGAAAGCAGGCTTGAAGCTGTTCCTCGGTTCCTATCCCATCACTCCTGCAACCGACGTGCTGCACGAACTCTCAAAGCACAAATCACTGGGCGTGATGACCGTGCAGTGCGAAGACGAAATCTCCGGTTGCGCCACTTCCATCGGTGCTGCTTTTGCCGGCGCACTGGCCGTGACCTCCACTTCCGGTCCCGGCGTCTGCCTGAAATCGGAAGCCATGAACCTGGCAGTCATTACCGAACTTCCGTTGGTAGTGCTCGACGTGCAACGCGGCGGCCCTTCCACCGGTCTGCCCACCAAGTCGGAGCAGACAGACTTGTTGCAGGCATTGTTCGGCCGCAACGGTGAAAGTCCGATGCCCGTCATCGCCGCCACTTCACCCACGGGCTGCTTCGACGCAGCCTACATGGCAAGCAAGATAGCACTGGAACACATGACTCCGGTCGTATTGCTGACCGACGGCTTCGTTGCCAACGGCTCCGGTGCATGGAAACTACCCAAGTTGGCAGATTATCCTGCTATCAATCCTCCGTATGTCACTCCCGAAATGAAGGACAACTATACGCCGTACAAGCGCAATCCCGAAACGGGTGTCCGCTACTGGGCCATTCCCGGACAAGAGGGCTATATGCACATCCTCGGCGGTCTGGAGAAGGACAGCAATACCGGTGCCATCTCCACCGACCCGGAAAACCACAACCTGATGTGCCGTCTGCGTGCCGAGAAGGTTGCCAAAATCCCCGTACCCGATGTAGAAGTGCAAGGTTGCGCAGACGATGCCGACCTGCTGATTGTCGGTTTCGGCGGTACATACGGCCACTTGTATTCGGCCATGGAAGAGATGAACAAGGCAGGCAAGAAGGTGGCCCTCGCCCACTTCACTTATCTGAACCCGCTCCCCAAGAACACGGAAGCTGTCCTGAAGAAGTACAAGAAGGTGGTAGTTGCCGAACAGAACCTCGGACAATTCGCAAGTTATCTGCGCATGAAGATAGACAACTTCACCCCGTACCAATTCAACGAAGTGAAAGGACAGCCGTTCGTCGTTGCCGAGCTGGTGGCAGCGTTCAATAAAATAATTGATAATTGACAGTTGACAATTGATAATTACCATGCGGAACACGCGGATTATCAATCATCAGCCACCAATTATCAACTATCAATTATCAACCATCAATTAAAAAAGATTATGTGCGAATATACAGCAAAAGACTATAAAAAAGGACAACCCCGTTGGTGTCCGGGTTGTGGTGACCACTTCTTTCTGGCTTCACTGCACAAAGCAATGGCAGAAATCGGCAAAGCTCCTTGGGAGAATGCCGTCATCTCAGGTATCGGCTGCTCCAGCCGTCTGCCCTACTACATGAATACGTATGCAATGCAGACCATCCACGGACGTGCTGCTGCCATCTCTACGGGTGCCAAGGTTGCCAATCCCAACCTGACGGTATGGCAAATCTCCGGCGACGGTGACGGTCTGGCCATCGGCGGTAACCACTTCATCCACGCCGTACGCCGTAACATCGACCTGAACATGATTCTGCTGAACAACCGCATCTACGGTCTGACCAAAGGTCAATATTCTCCGACCTCTCCACGTGGTTTCGTCAGCAAGTCGTCTCCCTATGGTACGGTAGAAGATCCATTCCACCCGGCAGAGCTTTGCTTCGGTGCCCGCGGCCGTTTCTTTGCCCGCGCGGTAGCTACCGATGCTCCGGGGACAGTGGAAATATTGAAGGCAGCCATGGCTCACAAAGGGGCTTCCGTTTGCGAGATTCTGCAAAACTGCGTTATCTTCAATAACGGTACGCATGACTCCGTAGCCAAAAAGGAAGACCGCGCCAAGAATGCTATCTACTTGAAACACGGCGAACCAATGCTCTTCGGCGAGAACAACGAATACGGACTGATGCAGGAAGGCTTTGGTCTAAAAGTCGTGAAACTCGGTGAGAACGGCATTACAGAGAAGGATATCCTTATCCACGATGCCCACTGCATGGACAACACCCTGCAACTGAAGCTTGCCTTGATGGAAGGTCCCGACTTCCCGATTGCACTCGGTGTTATCCGCGATGTGGAAGCTCCTACTTACGACGATGCTGTTCATGAACAAATCGAAGAGGTGTCTGCCAAGAAGAAGTATCACAACTTCGAGGAGTTATTGATGACGAATGATACGTGGGAAGTAAAATAAACCACTAAGATTTTTGCATAAGTTGCTTCCACACTTCCACTCATCTGCCGAAATTTCTTATCCAACGGCATTTCAGATGCTGTGGAAGCAACTCAAAAGTATGGAAGCGCATTTTGCTTCCACACTTTTGAGTTGCAATATTAATAGCTTGTATCATTTCTTATTAATATTATGTTTGCACGAAACAAATAAGGTGCAAACATGATATTAATTTCCTAAAAGTAAGAGTACCTCCCTATCCTTTCTCTCACAAACCGCAGGCTGATAGTTCCTTCGTTCGAGTAATCCTTCCCAGATAAAGGTCAAAAACACTCCCACCCTGAAAAGAAAATGCAACCACTGCAACTGCACCAGATTTTATTGCAGCGATAGAACAGACCTCCGACGAACAAGACTTCAAGGGAAGAGAGGGAAATTGTGGAATACCTACTGTGGATTTTTTCCACATCTCCACACCACAAACACCCGAACTTTCCTTTTTCCCGATAGAAAATAAGCAATTGATTATCAATATTATTCATCCTTAAAAGGATAGTCTGCCTTTCGTTTGGCATACCTCTTGCTAAAATATCCGCCGAAAGGACGTAACATTTATAATAAGATAAATCAATTATTTTTCAGTAGTATGAAAATCAGGATGAGAAAACGGTGTGACATTCCACATTCAGCGTCGCACTTCCAAAAAAGTTTGATTATTGCAAGTTGGTTATTAACATTTCTTTTCACCGGAACAGCCTTTGCACAAGAGAACCGAACCATTACAGGCATTGTAAGAGATGTAACGGGAGAACCGCTTATCGGTGCCAGCGTCATACAGAAAGGCACCAACAACGGCGTCATTACCGATGTGGACGGCAACTTCACACTGACCGTTCCTGCAGATGCAACACTCTCTATCGCTTACATGGGCTATGCTACCCGGGAGATAAACCTGGCAAAACGAAAAAAGCAAGGCGACCTGAAGATTACACTCAGCGAAGATACCCAGCAACTGAAAGAAGTCGTAGTAACGGCAATGGGTATCAAAAAAGACACGAAACGTGTCGGCTATGCCATCAGTACCATCAGTGCAGACGAATTGGTAAAGGCAGGAGCACCCAACTTTGCCTCTGCCATGTACGGTAAAGCACCGGGAGTCCGCATCACACAGACACAAGGCGGTTCTGCCGGAGCTGTCTCCATCAACGTACGCGGACTGACTTCCATCACTGGAAATAACCAGCCACTCATCATTCTGGACGGTGTACCCATCCGCAACGGCGGCACGGGTAAAGGCACGGACTTCGCCGAATTTGGCAACGACGGACAAATCCGTTCCAATGGTCTGGTAGACATCAACCCAGAGGACATCGAGAGCCTCAGTATTCTGAAAGGAGCTTCTGCCACAGCTCTCTACGGCTCGGAGGCTGCAAACGGTGCGGTAGTCATCACTAGCAAGCGCGCCAAAAGCGGCAAGCTGACGGTGGACTTCAATGCCCAAGTCATGGCAAACTTACCGGCTTATCTGCCAAAAGTACAGACCGTATACGGGCCGGGAACCTACAACACCGCATACAGCGATTATGAGAAACAGACGGGAGGCTTCTATCAGAGAACCCTAAACGGACAAAGCTACAAAAGCCTCCGTTCCACCACCTTGTCCTTCGGCCCGAAATACGACGGCAGCGAGGTACTTTACTGGGACGGGAAGATGCGCCCCTACCAGGCACTGACCGACAACCCGTGGAAAGAGTTGTTTCGCACCGGCTGGACCCAGACTTACAATCTCGCCATCTCACAAGGGACGGAAACCACCAGCAACCGCTTCTCCTACACATTCATGGACGAGATTCCCAATGCCCTGACCGGAAGCTTCACCAAACACAACTTCAAGCTGACCGGTTCGTATCAACTGGCGAAACCGCTGAAACTGGAATACTCCCTTAACTACATCGTACAGAATGTAGAAGACCGCCCGCAAACCTCGCTCAACCTATACAGCGGTTTCGGCAACATGTTCTCCACCTTCCTGGACATTCCCTATCTGAAACAAAGTTACGTCACCAGTCTGGGATACCGTAATACCTTTGTCGGAGGAAACGCCACGCTGACTCCCGAGGAATCATGGGCCTACGACCCCAGTTACGCCACCGGAGTGAACAACATGCTGTGGAATATGTACCATCACCATAGCGACGAGACAGAGAACCGGCTCATCGGTATGATTCGCCCCACCTGGCAGATAACCAACTGGCTGAGTCTGCGTGCCCAGGTTTCAACTGATATCACAGATGTGAAGCAAACACTGAAATATGAAAGCGAACAACCCAATTCCCTATACGACCCCAACGGCAGCTTCCAGTCCATCAACCGCCGTTACGACATTGTTTATGGAGATGTTATGTTGAACTTCAACTATAATATCAACCGCTTCGACATTGCCGCCACCGTAGGCTGGACCGGACGCTACGAAAATATGAACAATATCAGGGTCTCCACCAATGGCGGGCTTGTCACGGAAAACTGGTTCGACCTCAATGCCAGCCGCTACACGCCAAGCAGTACTCTGCAACGTATGGAACTACTGAAAACCGGCTATATGGGTACACTGAGCCTGGGATGGGACAACTATCTATTCCTTGAACTGACCGGACGCCAGGAACGCTCGTCTACCCTAAAAGACCAGAGTTTTTTCTATCCTTCCGCCAATCTGAGTTTCCTCTTCACCCAAGCCTTCCACATGCCGTCATGGTGGAACTATGGAAAATTGCGCCTCTCATACGGTATCGTAGGAAATGCTCCTGAAACCTATACCGCCAATATCGTCTACGAGCAAGGTTCGGACAACGGATTCACCTGGAACACCATTCCCTCTTCATGGGGGAATGCAGATATCCATCCGGAAAAGAAATACGAATACGAGATAGGTCTGGAAAGCAAGTTTTTAAACAACCGGTTGGGTATAGATATATCCTACTACAACAACCGTGTAAAGGACCAGATACTCTCCACGCCGCAACCTTCCACATCAGGCGTAAAGAATGTGTTGATGAATGTGGGTGAGGTAGCCAACCGCGGCTGGGATATATCAATCAGTGCCACTCCCATACTGACCAGAGATTTCCGCTGGGACCTGACAGCCAACTATGGTGTATATAAGAACAAAGTGGTGAAACTGGCCGATGGAGTGCCCTATCTGGAAATACTCAACTCCGGAGGCAGCGGAATAAAAATACAAGCTGTGGAAGGCCAGCCAATGGGTGACATCTATGCACAGGTTCCCCAGGTGAACGAAAACGGTGAGTACCTCGTTTCCGATAAAGGTCTTTACCTCAACCAAACTGAATTGCAGAAAGTCGGCAACATCAATCCGGCAGGCGTAGGAGGTCTATTCAACTCTTTCTCCTACAAGAATGTATTCCTCGATTTCAGTATCGACTTCCGCATCGGAGGAGATGTCATCAACGAAATGAACCAATATGCCACCGCAGTGGGTCTGACACCCGAATCCCTGAAGTACCGTGATACGGAACACGGCGGACTATCCTATTACTATCCGGGCGACAACAATTCCAGCGGAATTCCGGTACAAGTAGACCCTTCCACGGGTGCCGGCCCCAACGGAGAGATAATCTACCACGACGGCATCATTCTTCCGGGTGTAGTGGCCTCCACTGGCGAAAGAAACACACGTATCATTCCGGCAGGCTATTACTACAACACCACCTATAATTGGGGAACGGAGGCCGAACAGCTGACATACCGCCATTCGGTATTCGACAATTCTTATGTCAAACTGCGTGAATTGACCATCGGCTACCAATTTCCCGAAAAGATGATCTCCAAACTGGGACTGGGCCGGCTGAGTGTGTCGGTCTTCGGACGTAATCTCTTCTACTTCTACAAAGCACTGAAAAACTACGATGCGGAGTCGTCCGTCGGAACATCCTGGGCCAACCAGGCTACCGTGGGAAGTTCTACCACAGCTACCCGCAGTTTCGGTGTTTCACTTCGTGCAAGTTTCTGACAAAACAACCATCCAAAAAACAACAAAGAGTATGAAAAAGACAAAGATATTATCTCTTGTTTCATTGGGAGCATTCCTCTTGACAACATCAGGCTGTACGGATTATGACTTCGACAGCAAATACGAAGACCCCTCCAAAGTAACCCAAGTCACCATCAGTAATCTGATGGTAGGAGTCTTCCAAAAAGTAAAGGACTATGATGTTTACGAATACAACCGGTTCTTCGGATTCGATTCACAGTTTACGGGCAAGTATGCACAAACCTTCGGCTACTCCAACACTACGGATATGTATACCCCCGGCTATATACCCGCTATTGACGGACAGTGGGACAATGTGTATTCGGCACTGGCCCAGTTCCGCAAGCTGGAATCTCTCTACGAGGAAGAAAGCGCGGCAGAACAAGCCCAGGACGAGGCATTCTATCTTGCCGCCAAAGTACAGTTGTACGATTTCTTTGCCGCCACAGTGGACGTTTTCGGGGATATGCCTTTCTCGGAAGCTTGTACGCTGCCGCTTACCAACGATGTAGGTAAATCGTATGCTCATTATGACAAGGCCGAGGATATTTATAAAACCATTCTTGATGAGCTCAAAGAAATTGCTCCGCGGTTCCGCTCCATCCCCACACCGAGGAACTTCAATACACAAGACTTTATCAACAACGGGGACATGGACAAATGGGAACGCTATGCAAACTCCTTGCGACTGCGCCTTGCCATGCGCGTAGCCGCGCAAGGAGACTTGCAGGCGGAAGGCCGTACCGCCATCAAGGAAATCCTGGAAAATCCGTCAGCCTATCCGTTGATAGAGGAACAAGAAAACAACATTCTCATTGTCAACCAGAAGTCTGGGCAACTGAACTTCACCGCAGGCCACGGACTGGGTGACTGGGTAACCAACCGACTTGCTTCGGGCGCCATCATCGACCGCATGCTGGGCCATGGCAACTATGATATGACCAGCAATGACCCACTGAGCGGCGTTTATGTGAAAGGAGAAGACGACCCGCGCATCCTGCTCAACTTCAATCCCGTGAAGATTACCAACCAGAACACCGGTCAATTGGACGAGCACCGTTATCTGGGTACAGACCTTACCGTGGCGGATGAGCTGACGGAATATTACAACTCGCAGGCACAAGACGAAGTCAATACCAGCAACACCGGTTTCTCACAAATCACGCAGAAAGGTTTCTTTTGGGAAAACGACAAATTCGACATGCTGATAATGGCCTCACCCGAAATCCATTTCCTGAAAGCGGAAGCCTATGAAATGGGGTATGGAGTGGCAAAGAATGAAGCGAAAGCGGAAGAAGAGTTCAAAAAGGCTGTCAGCCAGTCCATCACGCTTTACTACTATTACGATTCGGTAAGTACGGGTGAAAACGCACGCCGGTATGATGCCCCTACCGCCGAAGAAACCGCCTCTTTCGCCGCTGCCAAATGGAACAGCACGAAATATACAGACAAGCTGGATGCCATCATTACCCAAAAGTGGCTGCATTTCGGTTTCCTAGCCAGTCGTGAGGCATGGAGTGATATCCGACGTACCGGCTATCCGTCCGGCCTAGCCTTCCCCGAAGTGGCCGGTACCATCACAAATGTGCCGAACCGCTGGAGATACCCGAATACGGAAGTCAACTACAATCCCTACTATAAAGAGGTGTCAGCCGAAGACACTTACTACCACAAACTGTTCTGGGCAAAATAAGGACTTTGTTCGCAAACCCATTTTGCCCGAAGAGTATATCATACTCACCACAGAATAACACGGATTAACACAGATTGCCTTAGGAGTTCTGATAATAAAGAGCTTTTAGCAGTGTTAATCCGTGCTATCCTGTGGTGAGTATGTATTTGCCCCCTCTGTTTCTTTTATTCCGAACAGTATCCCTCCTTTTTTAGAAATCTTAAGGATTTCCCGGTAGGGAGATTGCGGGAAACCACTGTCTTTAATGAACGACGGACAAACATCGCTTCCGCAAAAACTGAACTATAACATAACGGACTAAATGAAAAAGTATCCAAATGACTTGATTGGCGACATCATGAAAGCCTTCGGCAAATATGCCGACCGACTGGCATTCGTCATCGAAGACACGGCCTGCACTTATGGAGAGCTGGCAACTTGCGTACAGAAAATATCCTCCCTATTCAAGGACAGAGAAGACAAAATTATCGGCATCGTCGCAGAAAACAGACTGGAAACATACGCATCCATACTATCTGCACTGATTTGCGGAAAGACATACGTCATCCTCCATCCTTCCTACCCCAAACATAGGAACGACAGAATTGCCGACTCGGCAGGCATTCGCCTCGTGCTGCATACCGAGAATATCCATGTCTTGAACCTCGACACCCGGAATCTGGAACTGATATGTACCTCCGAAATAGAGCAGGCAGAGAACTCCGCCACGTTCCATGCCGCAGAAGACATCCTCCATACGGCAGAAGAGGAAAATGCCTACATCATCTTTACCTCCGGAAGCACGGGCGAACCCAAAGGAGTACCCATCTCCCGCCGTAACCTGAATGCTTTCTATACCGCCTACCACCGCCTCGGCTGGCAACTGGACGAGAACGACCGGATGCTGCAGATGTTCGAACTCACTTTTGACGTTTCCATCGTATCCTTTCTATATCCGCTGACGCTGGGTGCTTGCATATACACCGTTTCTCCGGAAGGCGTGAAATACATCAACGTAATTGAAACTCTGGAAAAATACGACCTGACCTTCGCTGCCGTGGCCCCTTCACTGCTCCAGCTGCTACGTCCCTATTTTCCGGAGATACACCTCCCCGCACTTAGATATCTAGTGGTTACTGCCGAGGCTTCTGACGCGGAGCTGTTGGATGCTTTCAGAAAATGTGTCCCCAATGCCTCTTTCATAAACCTATACGGACCGACAGAGGGAACCATCTACTGCACTGCCTACCGGATACCCGTCACCTCCTGCAAGCATCACAACGGCATGACCGCTATCGGAAGGCCTTTCGAAGGCATCGATGCCCTAATTATGGATAACGACGGTCGCCCGCTGCCTACCGGAGAAACCGGCGAACTATGGATTAGCGGCAATCAAGTGATGGGTGGATACTGGAATGCTCCCGAAAAAAACGGGGAATGCCTCGTAGAGACCGCCAATGGAAAAGTATACTACAAGACGGGAGACCTCTGCCGGATGGATGCCGACGGTGACATCATCTATTGCGGACGAAAAGACTCACAGATAAAGATACAAGGATTTCGCATCGAGCTGAGCGAGATTGAACATGTGGCAAAAAACTTTTTCAACGGTGAATGCCGTGTAGTCGTCATTCCCAAATACGACAACGGCAATCAGTGCGAACTACATCTCGTCGTAGAGAAGAAACAGCTCGACAAACAGCAGATGGAGGAATATCTGTATAGCAGGCTTCCCTACTACATGATTCCCAAGCATATGCATTGCCTGGAACAGTTTCCGCTGAACACCAGTAGCAAAACAGACAGAAAGAAAATACAAGAACTAATTTAAACTTGACAATGGATACACAGACTATTTTGAATGAAATGAGCCTCATCTTTCGGGAGGTACTGAAAAGAGAGAACATTGTACTTGACAATGAGACCACCGCCCAGGATGTGGAAGGATGGGATTCACTGACCAACATGCAACTGATAAACAAGATAGAGAAGAAATTCAATGTACGCTTCACCTTCAGAGATATTGTAAAACTCAAAAACGTGGGAGACATCTGCCATGCCATTTTAACCAAAACCAACTAGGAAATGTCATTCATATCCCTGAACTTCGTCGTACTGTTTGCGTGTACTTTCATTCTATACCATACGCTTCCTTCACGATTCAGAAAAGCGACCTTACTGACAGCCAGCTGCCTCTTCATAGGCTTCTACCACCTCACTTTTCTGATAACGGCCCTCATCCTCACGCTTACCACCTTCTACCTTGGCAAATGGATAGGACAGACCAAGCGGGAAAGCAGCATGAAGGGAATTTATTTTTCAGGTGTGTGTTTTCTGGTCGTGAGCTGGTTGGCATTCCGGTATGCCGACCGGCTTACAGACTGCCACATCCTTTTTCCGCTGGGAATCTCTTTCTATACTTTCCAGGCCATTTCGTACCTGACAGAAATCTATTGGCAAGAAGAAGAACCGGAAAAGAGCCTGCCCGACTTCATGATATACATGCTCTTCTTCATGAAGTTCCTTTCCGGTCCCATAGAAAGGGCAGGTGACATGCTCCCCCAACTGAAGTCCTGCAAAGCTACGGACTATGCATCCATGGTCTACGGAATGAGACTGATTGTCGTGGGACTGATAAAGAAACTGATACTGGCCGACTCCATCGCCCCATACATAGACGGTGTCTTCGGGTCGGTATACACAGCCTCAGGCGTGCAATTGCTGATGGCATGCCTCCTATATCCGATAGAGCTGTATGCCGACTTCTCCGGATATACCGACATCGCATTGGGAGGAGCGCGCATGCTGGGATTCAAGCTCAGCCCAAACTTCAACCGGCCGTTCATTGCGCAGACCACTGCCGACTTCTGGCGCCGATGGCACATGTCGCTTTCATTCTGGGTACGCGACTATCTGTACCTCCCGTTGTCCTCGAGCCTGCGTGGATGGGGACAATGGGGCGTATTTCTAAGTCTGGCGCTGACCTTCACGGGACTGGGTATCTGGCATGGTGCCGGATGGAACTTCGCTGTCTACGGACTAATTCAAGGTGTCATCATCTTCTACGAGATGAAGACCACAGCATTTCACCGCAGACTGAAAGCCCAATTGGGAAGCCGCTTATATGCCACATTATCCGTCGTAAGGACCTACCTACTTTTTGCCGTATCTCTGATATTCTTCCGGGCAAGTTCTATGGCCGAAGCGTTCCACTACATCAGCCACCTCTCCTTCGGCGTACATTACAGTTGGAAGGAAATGAACATCGGAATGCCGGACCACAACAGCATTGTGGCAGGAAGCGCACTCGTACTGATATTGGTTTACGAATATTTCATGTCCAAGCATGATTTGCTAGAAGCCCTCGGACGACAGCCGGCAGCCGTAAGATGGAGTATCTATTATCTGCTCGCCATAATACTTTTCACACTGGGACAGTTCAACTCGGACAGCTTCATATATTTACAATTTTGACAATAAAGACACATGATGAAGAAAAACAGCGAACGGAACGCAGCCATACGTTTCATGAAAAAGCTCTTTATCCTTTTTATCCCTTTTATAGCCCTACTGGCAGTCTATTTCCTGGACGACCCTTTCATGGTCCTGAAGAACTATGAACGATACGACCAAACCCCGGTTGTACTAAACGAAGGGCACGTGGGGTGGCAGATGTATCTGAACAACCGGGATACCATCCCCATCGACTCCTATATCATGGGAAACTCCTGCACTATGGCTTATCAATGCCATGAATGGGAGAAATACCTCCACGGCGGAAGAGCCGTACGGCTATTCGGAAATGCCGAAAGCCTTGCCGCCGTCTGCCTGAAGCTGAAGGCACTGGACAAGGCAGGTGCAACAATCAAGAACCTACTGCTGATTATCGACAAGGAATCATTGCACAACGACCGTTGCCTCACCGGACATTCCAACATTCTGCCGCCCGCCATATCGGGAATAAGCAGCTTCAAGTTTCAGAAGGAATTCTGCCAAGCCTTCTTCTACCCGAACTTTCTCTTCCCCTATCTGGACTACAAGCTGTTCCATACCTATCGCCCTTACATGAAAGGGGTTATAAACCCCTATGGCTCCACCCGAAACCCGGTAACCAATGACGTGTTAAATCCCAGAGAGAAAATGATAAAGGAAGAGGGAGATAAGTACTGGGAAAACCGGAAAGGAGAATTCACCAAAGAGAAAATGAAGAATTATAGAGACGGGAAATACCGGGAAGCCCCCCAAGTGCTCAGGGAAAAGCAAATCAATCTGTTGCAGGAAATAAAGTGGATTTGCCGGAAACATGATACCGATGTAAAAATCATTATCAGTCCCGACTACCTGCAAGTCAACATAAACCCTGCCGACGTAAAGACACTGAAGCGCTTCTTCGGAAAACGGAATGTATTTGATTTCACCGGTATCAACGAATACACGGAAGACATCCACAATTATTATGAACCGGGTCATTATAGGCCCGCACTTGGGAAAAGGCTGATGGAAAAGATATATGAACCTTATATCTTGTCACCGAACGCCAAATCTCCGGCATCTCCCAGCCCGGGAACGATATAGGAATGCTCGTTCATCTCCGGGTCGATTGCTGCACACCACAAGGTCACTTCATCTCCAGGGAACAGCTTTTCCAGATGCTCTACGCCCTGCTGGCTGGCTATGACACAAGCTATCTGCAACTTGGCCGGCATCCCCTTGGTGACGAAGGCCTTCCAGGCCAATTCCATACTTTCTCCCGTGGCAAGCATCGGGTCTACAATCAATAATGTCTTCTTGGACAAATCCGGAGTAGCGATGTATTCGATGTGTACATCCACCGTACGGCATTCCTTATCCTTATAATAACGGTAAGCGGAAACAAAAGCGTTCCCGGCATGGTCGAACATATTCAAGAATCCAGTATGCAAAGGCAATCCGGCACGGAAAACAGTGGCAATCACCACCTCGTCATCGGGTGTGCTGACCGACGCCACCCCCAAGGGAGTCTGTACCTGCTTGACAGAATACGTCAGTTCCTTACTCATTTCATACGCCATTATCTCTCCAATGCGTTCAATATTACGGCGGAAACGCATACGGTCGCCCTGGACTGCTACATCACGAATTTCCGCCACGTATTGGTTCAAGACAGAATTTGTCTCGGCAAAGTTGATAACCTTCATAACTATAAATGTGCTAATGTGCAAATATGCTAATGTGCAAATGTGGTGTACGTAATGCCGCATGGCAATTAGCACATTGGCATATCAGCACATTAGCACATTAAAATTTGCTGCAAAGTAAACGAATTTCACTCAATTTGCAACATTCAGTTAGCAGATATTGTTATGGTTTTATAAAAGATTTCCTATTAGAGAAAAATTTCTCTAATAGAGCTTTTCTTTAAAAAGAAAGTATTACTTTTGTAGGCGAAAAACAAGGGACCTGCTGAAAAGCAGGAAAAAAAGAGCTTTTCTACACCCGTTTTCCCTTGTAAATCAAAGGTAAAAAGAGATTAAGGAAAGAGATTATAAACCAAATACCAACATTTTAAATCATTAAAAGAAATGGCAAATTTAGATTTAAGCAAGTACGGTATCCAAGACGTGAAGGAAATTATCCACAACCCGTCTTACGATGTACTGTTCGCAGAAGAAACCAAACCAGGTTTGGAAGGTTTTGAAAAAGGTCAGGTAACTGAACTGGGTGCTGTAAATGTAATGACAGGTATCTATACCGGTCGTTCTCCTAAAGATAAATTCTTCGTAATGAATGAAGCCAGCAAGGATTCTGTATGGTGGACTTCTGAAGAATACAAAAACGACAACAAACCTTGCTCTGAAGAAGCTTGGGCTGACCTGAAGGCTAAGGCTGTAAAGGAATTGAGCGGCAAGCGTCTGTTTGTTGTTGATACCTTCTGTGGTGCCAACCCCGCTACTCGTATGAAAGTACGTTTCATCATGGAAGTGGCATGGCAGGCTCACTTCGTAACTAACATGTTCATCCGCCCGACTGCTGAAGAACTGGCTAACTACGGAGAACCCGATTTCGTATCATTCAACGCTTCTAAGGCAAAAGTTGACAACTACAAGGAACTGGGTCTGAACTCTGAAACAGCTACTGTATTCAACTTGAAGACCAACGAACAGGTTATCTTGAACACTTGGTACGGTGGTGAAATGAAGAAGGGTATGTTCTCTATCATGAACTACAAGAACCCGTTGCGTGGTATCGCTTCTATGCACTGCTCTGCCAACACTAACATGGAAGGCACTGACTCTGCTATCTTCTTCGGTCTGTCTGGTACAGGTAAGACTACTTTGTCAACTGACCCGAAACGTCTGTTGATCGGTGACGATGAACACGGATGGGATGACGAAGGTGTATTCAACTACGAAGGTGGTTGCTACGCTAAGGTTATCAACTTGGATAAAGAAAGCGAACCCGATATCTACGCTGCCATCAAGCGTGACGCTCTGTTGGAGAATGTTACAGTAGCTGCTGACGGTAAGATTGACTTCGCTGACAAGAGCGTAACAGAAAACACTCGTGTTTCTTATCCTATCTACCACATCAATAACATTGTTAAACCGGTTTCTAAGGGTCCTCACGCTCACCAGGTAATCTTCTTGTCTGCTGACGCATTCGGTGTATTACCTCCGGTATCTATCCTGAACCCTGAACAAGCTCAGTACTACTTCTTGTCTGGCTTTACTGCTAAGTTGGCTGGTACAGAACGTGGTATCACTGAACCGACTCCGACATTCTCTGCTTGCTTCGGTGCTGCTTTCCTGAGCCTGCATCCTACTAAATATGCAGAAGAATTGGTTAAGAAGATGAACAAGGTTGGTGCTAAGGCATACTTGGTTAACACTGGTTGGAACGGTAGCGGCAAACGTATCTCTATCAAAGATACTCGTGGTATCATCGACGCTATCCTCGACGGTTCTATCGACAAGGCTCCGACGAAGGTTATTCCTTTCTTCGACTTCGTGGTTCCTACTGAATTGCCTAATGTAGATCCGAAGATTCTTGATCCTCGCGATACTTACGAATGCGCTTGCCAATGGGAAGAAAAAGCAAAAGACCTGGCTGGCCGCTTCATCAAGAACTTCGCTAAGTTCACTGGCAACGAAGCAGGTAAGGCTCTGGTTGCTGCTGGTCCGAAGCTCTAATCTGACAATAAAGTTAGAAACATATGGAAAAGGTATCTCCTCCGGGAGATGCCTTTTTTCTTTTTTAATATCTCTATCTCATTGATAATCCGAAAGTTTTAGTAGTTTTGCAGAAACCATTATTCAAATAAAGCAATATGAAAAGTATCAGATTGATGTTGGCAGGCGCAAGTTTGTTACTGCTCTGCAGTTGCGGTGCCCAGGTCCAGAAAGAGACCCAAGTTGCCAATGCAAATGAAAGCAAAGAGAATGCGGTGATTGAAACCATCATGTCACGCCGCAGCATCCGCCAGTACAAACCGCAAGCCGTGAATCGCGACACCATGCAGATTATCCTGGATTGCGGTATCAATGCACCCAACGGACAGAACAAGCAATCGTGGGAAGTGCGTGTAGTGGATAACCCGGATTTCATCAACGGCATCACGGAAATCTACAAGAAGGAAAATCCCAAAGCCGCCGAAGACCCGAAATTCAAGAACATGTTTCGCAACGCTTCTACAGTAGTATTTATTGCCAATGACCCGTCTTATGACCTTTCGCAGATTGACTGCGGACTGCTGGGTGAGAATATGATTCTATCAGCCTGGTCCATGGGAATCGGTTCTTGCTGCTTGGGCGGTCCCACGCGCTTCATGACCTCTACTCCGGCTGCTGCCGAATACCTGAAGAAACTGGATATTCCGGAAGGCTATCAGCTACTTTACTGTATCGCTTTCGGCTATCCGGACGAAACGCCCACTGCCAAACCCCGTAATGCGGCAAAGGTAAAATTCATCGATTGACTTTCGTTTGAATGACGACAATAAAAAGGAGTGCCTCACCTTTCGGCGGGGCACTCCTTTCATATATAACAACTAAAACTCTTCTGTTTATCAGTTCTTGTTTGCGCGTTTACGCTCAAGCTCATCGAGGATAACCTTACGCATACGCATTGATTTAGGAGTAACTTCCACATATTCATCCTCCTTGATGTACTCCAGTGCCTCCTCAAGAGAGAACTGTACGGGAGGAATCAGACGTGCCTTGTCATCCGAACCACTGGCACGCATATTGGTAAGCTTCTTGGACTTCGTTACATTAATCACCAAGTCGTTGTCATGGGAATGCTCGCCCACTACCTGGCCTGCATAAACCTCTTCCTGCGGGAAAATGAAGAATTTGCCGCGGTCCTGCAACTTGTCAATGGCATAGGCAAAAGCCGTACCGGACTCCATGGCAATCATAGAACCGTTGGTACGCCGTTCAATCTCACCCTTATACGGTTGATATTCCTTAAAACGGTGCGCCATGATGGCCTCTCCGGCGGAAGCGGTCAGCACGTTGGTACGCAGACCGATGATACCGCGCGACGGCATGTCGAACTCAAGATTTACACGTTCGCCGGCACTTTCCATCTTTACCATTTCACCTTTACGACGGGTCACCATATCAATCATCTTGCTGGCATATTCTTCGGGAACATTGATGGTCAGCTCTTCGATAGGTTCGCATTTCACGCCGTCAATCTCCTTGAAGATTACCTGCGGTTGCCCTACCTGCAACTCATACCCTTCACGACGCATGGTCTCAATCAGTACGGAAAGATGAAGCACGCCACGGCCGGAAACAATCCACTTGCCGTCTTCCTCGCTCTTGCGCACACGAAGAGCAAGATTCTTATCCAACTCCTTCATCAAACGGTCGTGGATGTGGCGGGAAGTAACAAACTTACCTTCCTTACCGAAGAACGGAGAGTCGTTGATGGTGAAGAGCATACTCATCGTAGGCTCGTCAATGGCAATGGGCGGCAACGCCTCCGGATTTTCGTAATCGCAGACCGTATCTCCGATTTCAAATCCTTCGATACCTACCAATGCACAGATGTCACCGGAAGACACTTCCTGCACCTTTACACGGCCCATACCTTCGAATGTATGCAGTTCCTTGATTTTTGATTTCACGATACTCCCGTCACGCTTTGCCAAAGACACGTTCATGCCTTCTTTCAATGTACCACGGTGCACGCGGCCCACAGCAATACGCCCGGTATACGAAGAATAATCCAGCGAAGTAACCAGCATTTGCGGTGTACCTTCCAACTGTTCGGGGGCAGGAATATTCTCCAAGATACAGTCCAGAAGCGGATAAATGTTATCAGTCGGCTGCTGCCAGTCGGTACTCATCCAATTATTCTTGGCAGAACCGTAGATAACGGGGAAATCCAGCTGGTCCTCGGTTGCATTCAAGCTGAACATCAAGTCGAACACCATCTCGTACACTTCTTCGGGACGGCAGTTTGGCTTATCCACCTTATTTACAACAACGATAGGTTTCAGACCAATCTGCAGAGCTTTCTGCAATACAAACCGTGTCTGCGGCATAGGACCTTCGAAAGCATCCACAAGCAGAATGCATCCATCCGCCATATTCAATACACGTTCCACTTCACCTCCGAAGTCACTGTGTCCCGGAGTATCAATAATGTTAATCTTGGTGTCCTTGTAGTTGATAGAAACGTTCTTTGAGAGAATCGTTATACCTCGTTCACGCTCCAGGTCATTGTTATCCAACATTAATTCACCTGTGCTCTGGTTGCTGCGGAAAAGATTTCCGGCCAAAAGCATCTTGTCAACGAGCGTCGTTTTCCCATGGTCCACATGGGCAATAATTGCAATGTTTCTAATCTTTTGCATATAATACCTATTATTTTCAGGCGACAAAGTTAGTGATTTTGGATTAGATATGCAGTATAGATATGATTTTTTTGCTGAATATCATTGTAATATAAAAGTTTATCCCTATCTTTGCAGCCCCAAAAGGGAATATTTATAATAACTTTTAATTAAACATTATGTATTTAGACGCTGCTAAAAAGCAAGAAATCTTCGGCAAATACGGAAAGTCTAACACTGATACTGGCTCAGCTGAGGCTCAGATAGCTTTGTTTTCCTACCGTATTGCTCGTCTGACTGAGCACCTTAAGCTCAACAGAAAGGATTATAGTACAGAAAGAGCTTTGACTATGTTGGTAGGTAAACGCCGTGCGTTGCTGACTTATCTGAAGGACCGCGACATCACCAGATATCGTGCTATCGTCAAAGAACTCGGCTTGCGTAAGTAATCTACTTGCGGCAAAACCATCAAAAAAGGAAGTTTTCCAAAAGGAAACTTCCTTTTTTGTTTATAATCCGATTTATACCTAATTTTGTATCCATGAAAAGAAAAGTATCAGCAGCAAATCTTTCGATAGCAATCACTTTTCTATTGATACTGCTATCATTCGGCTTCGGTTATCGCAGCTATTCGCAGGCAGAACAACGTGTGGTCTCTGACCTGAATCAAGCGCTGCAACGCACAGTATTGCAGCACAAGGGATTATGGTTGAATGCAGATACCATCCAAACCTATGCCAAGTTGCAAGAAGTGATGGGCACTCCCGTTTCCGTAAGCGGTTTCCACAGAGCCTTTACCGAAGCATTGTCCATCACCGGATTGAAAGATGTTTCTACCCTTTCGCTACATATACTGAAAAAGAATGCTCCCGCCACCGTATTCAATGAGATTCCTGCCGGATGTCTTGCCAGCGACACATTAGTATGGCTCTCCACCACAGCCGATGCATCTGGGCTGACACTTTCTTTCCGGGGATATGCCCGCTGCTCAGCTGCCATGCTGTTCAGCTTATCCAAGCAGACAATTCCGGCAACATTGCTATTGGCCGCCCTGCTCTGGGGAGGATTCACTTTCTTCTATTTCCACCGGCACACAAAGACTAATGCCAGTAACGGGCAGCAACAAGAAAACTTCATTACCTTCGGCAACCTTTCGCTTTCCCTCCAGGAAGCCTGCTTCTATAACGAACAGCAGGAAAAGCTAAAACTCACCCCCATGCAGTACACACTGATGGAGATGTTCTACCTTTCTTCCTCACACCTACTTTTCAAATCCGACATCTGCCAATCGCTATGGCCGGGAAAAGACAATGCAGACGAAACGCTTTACACATTGATACGGCGTCTGAAGCCCATTGTCGAGGACAACAGCAACCTCAGAATAACAACAGATCGTGGTCGCGCCTACGGACTGGAAATAAAAACCTAAACATTATAGAATCATGAAGACTAACAAACTTATCCTATTAGGGCTAATCTGCCTAACTGTCGCAATGCCGACAACCGCCCAAAACCGTAACGAAAAGAAAGCGCGCACTGAACGTGCTGTAAAAGAAGCTATTGCTGCTAAACAATACAAAATCAACGTAGATCGGATGCAACCGATGAGAGGCGGTAGCCGTAACCTGACCACCAACTATACACTGGAAATTAGAAACGACTCCGTTTTCTCTTACCTGCCTTACTTTGGAGTGGCCTACAATGCTCCGTATGGAGGAGGCAAGAGCCTGAATTTCAATGCATCCATCACCGGATACACAACCAGAGCACTCAAAAAAGGCAAAATCCAAATAGACTTCAAGACCCGTAGTGATGAAGACAATTATGAGTACCGCCTCACCATCTTTCCCGATGGTTCTACCAGTATCCATGTGCAACCCATGAACAAACAGTCCATCTCGTTCACCGGAGAGATGGATACAGAAAAGTAATCATCTTCCCCCTTTAAAAGGACAAAAGAAGGCATTGTCAGTCTATTGTCAGGCAAATGTCAGACAACTATCCGCTTTTTGTTTCTTCCATCCCGGCAGAAAGCGGATACCTTCGTGTCCCGAAATCAAACAACAACCGGAACATGAAACAGATAATATGTATTCTTGCCCTGCTCCTAATGAGCGTCACGACAACAAAAGCACAAACCAGCCCGGCAACACCCTCCATCCGAGGTAAAATTCTCACAGAGGAAAAGCAACCGATAGAGTTTGCCAACATCGCCCTCCTTTCCGAAGATTCCACCTTCATACAAGGAACGTGCAGCCGAAGCGACGGTAGTTTTGAACTTCTCCCTCCCGCTCCCGGAAACTATCTACTACAAGTTTCTTCCATCGGTTACAAAACCCTTTGCCAGCCTTGCCCCACCGGGAGTACCCACAACTGGATATTGCAAACCGATGCCGTGCTACTTGCGGAAACCGTCATCACCGCCGCCCGCCCCGTTTTCCGACTAAAGGGCGGAAAGTTGGAGACAAGCGTACGGCAAACCCTGCTAGCATCCTTGAATGATGCCAACGACGTATTGAAACATATCCCCGGACTGCGCTCCTCTGATGAGGGGTATACCGTTTTTGGCAAAGGGACACCGGTCATCTATATAGATAACCGCCTTCTGCAAGACAACTCCGAACTACAACGCCTCTCTGCCGCCGATATTGAAAAAGTGGAGCTCATCACCAACCCGGGTGCAGAGTACGATGCTACCGTTAAAGCCGTTGTGCGCATACGCACCGTACGTAACAAAAGAGACTGTTTTGGCGGTAATTTCCGTGCAGGAATCACCCAACGGAGACGCAGCAACCATTACGGACAAGTCGATCTGAATTATCAGAAGAAAGGACTGTCCCTACTGGGCATGCTATACATCAATTATGAAAACAGAAAACGCCACCAGGAGGTTCGCTACCAGATACCGTCCGAAATACAATGGGATGTAAATAACCGGGTTCACTTATATAATAAGGGACTACTTGCCGGAGGAAAAGCAAGCGCCAGTTACGACTTCACCCCCCAACACAGCCTCGGTGCCTCCTATGAGTTTCATCGTACCCCCGATTATCACAGCAGTGACCATTCGGCATATACCGTCCGGGCAAATGAAGAATTGGCCGATCACACCATACATTCCTCCCAAAACTTGCAGCAAACCAACCGGCACCAGCTGAATGCCTACTATCAGGGCAGCATAAAGCAACTCCACATAAACTTCAACACCGACCTGGTATACGGAAAAAGTTATAATCACCAGGAGGCTAAAGAAGAAAGCCAGACCGAAGGCAATCGCGACATCAGCTCTTTCAACCACGCCGACAACCGCCTTTATGCCGCCAAGTTGATTCTGACCCATCCCCTTTGGAAAGGTGAACTGAAGACCGGTGCCGATTACACCTTCATCCGGCGAAATGACAATTTCCTGAACCGGCAGCACATACTTCCCGATACAGACAGTCGAATCGACGAAAGCAAGTCCGCCGTCTTTGCCGAATACTCACTGACATTAGGAAAAATCAGCCTTCTTGCAGGACTGCGCTTCGAGCATGCCGTCTCCGACTATTGGGAGCAGGAAAAGTACGTGTCCGGTCAAAGTCGTACTTACAATGACTGGTGCCCCAACCTATCGGTAGACTTTCCTCTCGGCAAAGCCCAAGCCAATCTCAGCTATACAGCCAAAAGCAACCGCCCCAGCTTCTTCCAGCTACGTAGCACACTGAGTTATAACAACCGTTTCATCTACGAAGGCGGAAACCCACTGCTCACCCCCGAAACCAACCACGACCTGCAGTTCACGGCCCTTTACAAGTGGGTACAATTCGGACTTAACTACCAATACCGCCGCAATGCCATTGCCTTCATGACCAAAGAATACGAGGACAATCCGGATGTTGTCATCTTCACTACCGGAAATTTCAAACGGATGCAGTATCTCACCGCCTCTGCCCATCTGTCACCCACCGTCGGCATCTGGAAACCGGAGCTCGGCATCTACTTCGCCCAACCGTTCTTCAAAGTCACCAATCAAGGCAGTAGCAAGAATATGAACCGCGGCAGCATTTACCTCTTTCTGCAAAACAGTCTCCAGCTTCCGGACGAGTGGATTCTCTCCCTTGATGCCGACTACCAGAGCGAAGGCAACTTCGGCGCCATGCTGCAACGTTCCTATTGGGGCATAAACGCCGGCATCCGCAAAACATTCTTCAACAAAAGGCTGACGCTCGGACTGCAAGCCAATGACCTGTGGAATTCCCGGTATGGCTCCTTCATGCTGTTCGGTCCCCGGCTGACCTATACGAAAAAGGCAAACCCGGACTCGCGCAGCTTCTCCCTGAACCTAAGCTATCGTTTCAATGCAGCAGGCAAAGCGTACAAAGGAAAGCACGTATCGGAACAAGACTTGAAGCGGCTATAAACAGAACTTTGGGGAAGAAAGAGAAACAGAACAGAAGAATATTATACAAATAAGCCGACCACCGGAGATATTTCAGCAATATTTTCCCTTAGAATGTTGCATCAAGTAAAAGTTTCTCTTATTTTTGCGGTTTAACAGCTATAAATTATAACCTTTAGACAGAAAATACTATCATTATGGATACCAGCAAAATCGTAGGAGAAAAAATAAAATCACTCCGTGAAAGCCAATCCATCAGTATGGAAGAACTGGCACAGCGTTCGGGACTTGCTATCGAACAGATTGAACGTATAGAAAACAACATCGACCTCCCGTCACTGGCTCCCCTCATCAAGATAGCTCGTGTGCTGGGTGTACGTTTGGGAACTTTTCTTGACGACCAGGATGAGAACGGTCCCGTGGTCTGCCGTAAGGACGAGTCGCAGAACAGTATCAGTTTCTCCAACAATGCCATCCACAGCCGCAAGCATATGGAGTATCATTCACTCTCCAAATCCAAAGCCGACCGCCATATGGAGCCGTTTATCATTGATGTGGCCGCTACGGACGACAGTGACTTTGTACTCTCCTCACACGAAGGCGAAGAATTCATCATGGTGATGGAAGGGACCATGGAAATCAGTTACGGCAAAAATACCTACCTGCTCGAAGAAGGTGACAGCATCTATTACGATTCCATCGTTCCGCACCACGTACACGCCTATGAAGGGCAGGCAGCCAAGATACTTGCAGTAGTTTATACACCAATTTAAATTAATGGAAAATGGAAAGGTGAAAATGGAAAATGATAAATACTTTCTATTTTCACCTTTCAACTTTCCACTTTCAACTTCCACATCATGTTATACGAACGTACCCTCGGCCAATGGTTGGAACATTGGGCCGAAACAACACCAGACAAAGAATATATCGTTTACTCTGACCGCAACCTGCGCTTCACCTGGAGCCAGTTCAACCGCCGGGTGGACGACATGGCCAAAGGACTTATCGCCATCGGCGTGGAACGGGGAACACACGTAGGTATCTGGGCAGCTAACGTACCCGACTGGCTGACTCTATTATACGCTTGCGCCAAGATAGGTGCCGTCTACGTAACGGTAAACACCAACTACAAACAGTCCGAGCTGGAATATCTCTGCCAGAACTCCGACATGCATACCCTCTGCATCGTCAATGGCGAAAAGGACAGTGACTTTGTGCAGATGACCTATACCATGCTTCCGGAACTGAAGACTTGCCAACGCGGACACTTGAAAAGCGAACGTTTCCCTTATATGAAAAACGTCATCTACGTGGGGCAGGAGAAGCACCGGGGCATGTACAACACGGCCGAAATACTTCTCTTGGGCGACAATATAGAAGACAGTCGCCTGAATGAGCTCAAAAGTCAGGTCACTTGCCACGATGTAGTGAACATGCAATACACCTCCGGCACTACGGGATTCCCGAAAGGCGTCATGCTTACCCACTACAACATTGCCAACAACGGTTTCCTTACCGGTGAGCACATGAAGTTTACCGCTGATGACAAGCTCTGCGTCTGCGTACCATTGTTCCACTGCTTTGGCGTGGTACTTGCCACCATGAACTGCCTGACACACGGCTGTACGGAAGTAATGGTGGAACGCTTCAACCCACTGGTAGTGCTCGCCTCTATCCACAAGGAGCGCTGCACGGCACTTTACGGCGTACCCACCATGTTCATTGCCGAACTGAACCATCCGATGTTCGACATGTTCGACATGTCCAGCCTCCGTACGGGTATCATGGCAGGTTCCCTCTGCCCGGTAGAGCTGATGAAGCAGGTGGAAGAGAAAATGTACATGAAGGTAACCAGCGTTTACGGGCTGACCGAAGCTGCTCCCGGAATGACCGCCACCCGGATAGACGACCCGTTCGATGTACGTTGCAATACCGTAGGACACGACTTTGAACATACGGAAGTAAAGGTTATCGACCCCGAAACCGGAGAAGAGTGTCCCGTAGGCGTACAAGGTGAAATGTGCAACCGCGGATACAACACCATGAAGGGTTACTACAAAAACCCGGAAGCCACAGCCGAAGTCATTGATGAGAACGGCTTCCTGCACTCGGGAGACCTTGGAATAAAGGACGAGGACGGCAATTACCGCATCACAGGACGCATCAAGGACATGATTATCCGCGGTGGTGAAAATATCTATCCCCGCGAGATAGAAGAGTTCCTCTATCAACTGGAAGGCGTAAAAGACGTGCAGGTAGCCGGTATTCCCTCTAAGAAATACGGTGAAGCCGTAGGCGCTTTCATCATCCTGCACGAAGGAGTGGATATGCACGAATCGGATGTACGAGACTTCTGCATCGGCAAAATATCCCGCTACAAGATACCCAAGTATATCTTCTTCATCAAAGAATTCCCCATGACGGGAAGTGGCAAGATACAGAAATTCAAGCTGAAAGACCTGGGATTACAGCTTTGCAAGGAGCAGGGGATTGAGATTGTGTGATAATAAAGGATAAGAGATAAGGGGTTAGCGATTAGGGATTATTTGGGGCCGCATAGACTTTAATATAGGCATAAACCCATCCTTAATCCCTAATCGCTAACCCCCTTATTTTTCTTCTTTTTCCGGATACTTCATATTCTCCTCTTTCATCTGTTCCAAGACCTCATGCAGGTATTTGGCAGACTCCCATTTAGCCATCGGAAGGTCGTGGAGCAGGTAGTTGCCGCAATCTTGCGGAGCGGCACCGGGGACTTCACCTTCATATTCGGCAACAAAGCGGAAGGTGTCCTGCATCAGCGCCAGTATGTCCTGCGGCTTCAAGTCGCCTTTCATCAGCAGATAATTACCGGTGAGGCAGCCCATGGGGCCCCAATAGATAATCTTGTCCTGCCACTGCGGGTCATTACGCAGGTAGGTGGCGGCAAGATGTTCGATAGTATGCAGAGCACCTTGTCCCAAGGCAGGCTCACGGTTGGGCTCTTTCATACGGATGTCGAAAGTAGTGACTGTTTCTCCGTTCACTTCATCCTGGCGGGATACGTAAATACCGCGCAACAAGCGGATGTGGTCAATTGTAAAACTGGGAATCTTCTTCATGAGTTATGAGTTATAAGTTATGAGTTATAAATTGCTGGGAAGGGTGGAGAGGAAGGTCCATATCGTGAGGAACGAACGCTCTGCCATGGTTCCCCAGAAATCGGCATACTGCGAAGCATGGTCCTCTACTCCGGGTGTGTCGCTGATGATGCGGAAGCTGAGAAAAGGAACATTGTACAGATAGCAAATCTGCGCAATGGCGGCAGACTCCATATCAACGGCAAGACCGTCGGGGAAACGTTGCTTGATGGTATCCAGCTCCGTACGGTTGGTGATGAACTGGTCGCCGGTACAGACAAGTCCACTGTGGATGCGGCTTTCCATTCCGGCTTCGTTCAGCGACAAGGCATGTTTCAACAGAGAGGAACATCCCTCGTAAGAGGCGGGAAAACCTTGCACTTGTCCGTACTCGTTACCGTCGCCGCACCAGACGTCGTGATACACCAGACGTTGGCTTGCCACTACATCCGTCACCTTCAGGCAAGCATCAATGCCGCCCGCCACACCGGTGCTGACGATGCAGTCCGGAGAAAAGCGCCGTATCAGTTCCGAAGCTCCTACCGCTGCACTCACCTTACCGATGCCACATTGCGTCAAGATTACATGGTTACCGCCCAATGTACCTTCCACATAGCGGAAACTACCATCGCCCGACGTATTCTTATCCTGCAAGCGCTCCACCAACCGGCGGTGTTCGCTGTCCATTGCACTGATTATCCCTATTGTCATATCTATAATAATTTAAGCTTGCATATTACCATTAAAGCACTTTAATCTTTTTTTGGAAAGGCAAAGGTACAACATTCTGCCGATAACGTGACAATAACAATCTGCATTTATGTATCTTTGCCACAAAAGCGAAGATAGGCTGCACCTCAACAAAACTTTTTCATGCAAGCATGAAAGTTCTGTATTCGGTTTGCACTATCTTTGCCCCACAATTGATTAATTGATAACTCATAACTTATAACTCATGAAGAAGCTTCTTCCCGACCTTATTGCCATCCTGGCATTCGTCCTTCTTTCCTTCGCCTACTTCTTCCCGGCGGATATAGAAAACCGTATTCTCTTTCAGCACGACACGGCTGCAGGAGCAGGGGCAGGACAAGAAGTCAAGGAGTATTACGAACAGACGGGCGAACGCAGCCGTTGGACAAACTCGCTGTTCGGCGGTATGCCCATGTATCAGATAGCCCCTTCGTATGACTCCACCAAGTCACTGCAGTGGGTACAGAAAGCCTACCAACTCTTCCTGCCCGACTATGTGTGCCTCACATTCATGCTGATGCTCGGCTTCTACATCCTGCTGCGCGTCTTCGGCATACCGGTCTGGCTGGCCGGACTGGGCGGTATCATGTGGGCATTCTCGTCCTATTTCTTTATCCTGATATCCGCCGGACACATCTGGAAGTTCATCACCCTTGCCTACGTGCCGCCCACCATAGCGGGCATCGTGCTCGCCTATCGTGGGAAACTGCTGTGGGGAGGCATCCTCACCGCCTTGTTCGTGGCCCTGCAAATCACCTCGAACCACGTGCAAATGTCCTATTACTTCTTCTTCGTCATCCTTTTCTTTGTGGGAGCCTACTTCGAGAAAGCATGGCGTACCAAGACATTGCCCCAGTTCTTCAAGGCAAGTGCCGTACTGATTGTGGCAGCCCTCGTCGGCATAGCCGCCAACGTATCCAACCTCTATCACACCTATGCCTACAGCAAAGAAACCATGCGCGGCAAAAGCGAACTGGTGCAGACCGGCGACGCTGCCAAGCAGACCAGTAGCGGGCTGGACCGCGACTACATCACCCAGTGGAGCTACGGCATCGACGAAACACTGACTCTGCTGGTGCCCAACTTCAAAGGCGGAGCATCTGCCGCCCTCAGCCAGAGTGAAACCGCCATGAGCAAGGCAAACCCGATGTACAGCAGTCTGTACGGCTCACTGACACAATATTTCGGTACCCAGCCCATGACGTCGGGTCCCGTCTACGTAGGAGCCTTCGTCTTGTTTCTGTTCGTACTGGGATGCTTCATCGTAAAAGGACCGTTGAAGTGGGCATTGATAGGAGCCACCTTCTTCTCCATCGTCTTGTCCTGGGGCAAGAACTTCATGCCGCTGACGGATTTCTTCATCGATTACGTCCCGTTGTACAACAAGTTCCGCGCCGTGTCCTCCATCCTTGTCATAGCAGAGTTCACGATACCTTTGCTGGCTATCTTTGCCCTGAAACGCCTGCTCGAAGAGCCGGAAATCTTAAAACAGGAAAAGAAGCCCCTCGGCATCAGCCTGCTGCTCACTGCAGGCATCGCCCTGCTGCTTGCCGTTGCCCCGGGCAGCATCGGCTCCGGCTACGTGCCCGCCCAAGAGGCACAGATGCTGCAGAATGCCGTCAACCAGCAGATGATACCCGCCAACGAACTCTCCGGCATCCTTGCCAACTTGGGAGAGATGCGTGCCGAACTCGTCAGCAGCGACGCCCTGCGTAGCTTCATCATCATAGGCATCGGCTGCAGCCTGCTCTGGCTCTATGCAAGCGGCAAGCTGCGCAGCTCGCTGACCATTGCAGGTATCACCATACTCTGCCTGGCAGATATGTGGGGGGTCAACAAGCGCTATCTGAATGATGCCCAGTTCGTGCCCCACTCCATCCGTACGGAAACCTTCACCAAGACAAATACAGACGAGCTGATACTACAAGATACCAGCTTGGACTATCGTGTATTGAACTTTGCCACCAGCACCTTCGATGACAACAACACCTCCTACTGGCACAAAAGCGTCGGCGGTTATCACCCGGCCAAGCTGCGCCGCTACCAGGAAATGATAGAGCATCACATCTCTCCCGAAATGCAGGCGGCCTACAAGGCCATTGCCACCGCCGGAGGTGAGATGGACAGCGTGGATGCCAATAAGTTCCGCGTACTGAACATGCTAAACACCAAATACTTCATCTTCCCTGCAGGGCAGCAAAGACAAACCGTTCCCATCCTCAACCCGCACGCCTACGGCAATGCATGGTTTGTAAACAAGGTGCAGTATGTGAACAACGCCAACGAAGAGATTGACGCCCTGGACAGCATCATACCCACAGAGACAGCCGTAGTGGATGCCCGCTTCAAGGATGTACTGAAAGGCGCCACGGAAAGTTATAAAGACAGCCTCTCCAGCATCTGCCTGACAAGTTACGCACCTAACCGCCTGACGTACGAAACGAACAATGCCCAAGACGGTATTGCCGTATTCTCCGAAATCTATTATCCGGACGGCTGGCACGTAACCATCGACGGACAGCCTGCCGAACTGGCACGCGCCGACTATATCCTGCGCACAATGTATGTTCCTGCCGGACAGCACACCATCGAAATGCGCTTTGACCCCACCAGCCTGCACGTGACGGAAGGCATCGCCTACGGAGCACTGGCACTGCTGGTGATAGGTATCATCGTGGCAGTGCTGATAGCCAAAAGGAAGTATGTAAAGGCATAAAAAAATATCATATCATTCCCCCATAAGCACCCGACGCATTCCGCTATTCATACCCTGATACGGAATGCGTCGAGTGCTTATGTCCATTCCGTTATCCCCTCATGTTTGTTCTGTCATTCCCTTATGTCTGTTCTGTCAACCCCTATATATTGATGAAAAACCACGGCTGTGAAGCATATTCTTCACAGCTGTGGCACGTCTTCTTCACGACTGTGGAAAAGGCGTACCACAGCCGTGCGCACATGATAAACCCAAAGGCTCTCAAGACAAACCACCGTGCAAAACACAACAGAAGCCTATGTAACACACAACGGAAGCCTATGCAAGAGACAAGAAAGCCCGGTCAGATGCGCAAAAAAACCGTTTCTACCCTCCCGGGTAAAAACGGTTCAAGTCAATAATACATGAAAAAACGCTATTTAGAGAGAGTCTCTTCTATAACGGAATGGTTCTCTTCCTTCTTCACTCATCATCAGCAGTTCTCCGAACCGACATCAAAGTTAGGGAAGCATAACAAGAACAACAAATAGAATCTACGAAAAGGCATATCTCATCGACAGAACGGAAAAGAATGAACCCTACAATAGGGAAAAGAATGAAAAAAAAGCTATAAACAGTCGGCAGAACGATATATTTCAGTAACTTTGCTAACGTGAAAACAGGCTGCACCCCAGCATAAAAAAATGAACAGTATGGAAACTACCAGACAAAATAAAATAGCCCGTCTCCTGCAGAAGGAACTGAGTGATATCTTCTTGTTGCAAACCAAGTCCATGCCCGGCATACTGATTTCCGTCAGTGCCGTACGCATCAGCCCCGACATGAGCGTGGCACGCGCTTATCTCAGTATATTCCCCTCGGAGAAAAGCGAAGAAATAGTCAAGAACATCAACGGAAACATGAAGTCCATACGCTTTGAACTGGGTACCCGCGTACGCCACCAACTACGCATTATCCCCGAACTGAAGTTCTTCGTAGACGACTCACTGGACTATCTGGAACGAATTGATGAACTGCTGAAATAATGTCCCTTCCCTTCTTTATAGCCCGCCGCTACCTCTTCTCCAAGAAGAAACACAATGCCATTAATATCATCTCCGGCATTTCGGTGTGTGGGGTGGCATTGGCTACGTTGGCGTTGGTATGCACCTTGTCCGTGTTCAACGGTTTTCAGGACATGGTGGCAGGCTTTTTCACAGCCTTCGACCCGGAACTGAAAATCACCGTCCGCGAAGGTAAGGTTTTCGACCCGCACGAAGCGTGCATCCGGCAAGTACATGCCTTGCCCGAGATTGACGTGTGGACGGAAACACTGGAAGAGAATGCCATGGTGCAGTACAAAGACCGCCAGGCAATGGCCGTCATCAAAGGAGTGGAGGACAATTTCGAACAGCTTACCTCCATTGACAGCTTGCTCTATGGGACGGGAAAGTTCCTGCTGAGCGACTCGGTGGTGGACTATGGTTTTCTGGGTGTGGAACTTATATCCGAGTTGGGCACCGGCATTCAGTTCGTGGACCCGTTGCAGGTCTATGCCCCCAAACGAAACGTACGGGTAAACATAGCCAACCCCACTGCGGCTTTCAACCGGGAATATCTCTTCTCGCCCGGCGCCATCTTTGCCGTCAACCAGCAAAAATACGATTCACGCTACATACTGACGTCACTCGACTTTGCCCGCCGTCTGTTTAATTATGACACGGAAGTCTCTGCCATCGAGATGAAACTGAAACCCGGTTCCAACATCGGCTCCGTACAAAAGAAAATAGCAGGCATTCTCGGCGACCGGTTCATTGTACAGAACCGCTACGAGCAGCAGGCCGATGTTTTCCGCATCATGGAAATAGAGAAACTCATCTCTTATCTCTTCCTCACCTTCATTCTGGGTATCGCATGCTTCAATGTCATCGGTTCGCTGTCCATGCTGATACTGGACAAACGGGAGGACGTGGAGACACTGCGCAACCTGGGTGCCGATGACCGGCTTATAGCGCGCATCTTCTTGTTCGAAGGCAGGATGATTTCTGTATTCGGCGCCCTCTCCGGCATCGTTTTAGGATTGTTGCTGTGCTTTCTGCAGCAACGTTTCGGGTTGATTTCATTGGGGGGAGGCAATGGAAGTTTTGTAGTGGACGCTTATCCGGTAAGTGTACATGCCACGGATATTATTCTGGTATTCTTAACGGTCATCACTGTAGGCTTCTTGTCCGTATGGTATCCGGTGAGATACCTCAGCAAGCGGCTGCTGAGAAAAAGATAAAAAAACAGTTACTTCTTACGGATAATCGTCAATCCGTCACGCAGGGGAAGAATGACTTTCTCCACACGCGCATCCCGCGCCACCAAATCATTGAAGGCTTTGATACTGATTGTTTGCAGGTCTGTGCGATGGGGTTGTTCTTCCAGCACATGGCCATCCCACAAGGTATTGTCGGCAATGATATATCCACCGCCGGAAAGGCGGGCGAGCACCATTTCATAATACTCTATGTATTTACGCTTATCTCCGTCAATAAAGGCAAGGTCGAAAGTGAGGTCCAGTTGCGGTACCAGCTCCAAAGCATCACCGATGTAGAACCTGATTTTATCCGCGTAATCGGAATTCTCCAGCCACGGACGGGTGAAGTCCTCCTGCTCGTCGTTGATTTCAAACGTATGCAGCATCCCGCCCTCTGGCAGTCCTTCTGCTATGCAAAGTGCGGAATATCCGCTATAAGTCCCTATCTCCAGCACCTGCCGGGGACGAATCATCCGGACAAACATCTTGAGCATACGCCCCTGCAAATGTCCGGAAGCCATGCGGGGATATAGCAACTTGACATGCGTGTCGCGATAGAGCGCTTTCAGATAATCGCCCTCATCATCAATGTGCTGCAAAATGTATTCGTCAATCGTCACTTTGTTAATGGATTATAGGTTAGGGATAAGGGATTAGGGGTTAGGGGTTAGTTCTGCGCACAATTATTAATTAATCATTAACCGCTAATCCCTAACCCCTTATCCTTAATCCCTTATCCTACAAGTATCTGTTACTGTTAGGCAGCACACTATCTTCAGCATGCTTCAAGGCATCTTCTACGACATTGATTTCAAGGAAAGAGGTCTGTGTGCCTTCCTTACCGCTACTCAGGTAGCCCACCATGTCCGTAGGACATAAACGGCCTTCCTTCAACAAGCGGCGCAAGGCTGCAAAGTAATACTCCTGCCCGTTGGCAAGTTCGGGCATATAGATAGCTTCCACACCGTAGGAAAGGGCAAGGTGCCGCATGGTCTTTTCCTTGTAGCAGATGGCCAATACCGGATATTTGCCACGGAAAGCGGCAAGGTTACGGGCAGTACGGCCGCTGTAACTGTCGGTGATGATTGCACGGATTTTCAGTTTGGTGGTAGCCTTTACCGCTTGTTTGGCCAGGAACGCAGTCACGTCGTTGCTGTTCTCGTCCAGCGGAATACGGATATCGTTGTCAGACAGCTTGTCTTTCTCCGCTTGGGCGGCAATCTTGGTCATCGTCTTCACCGCTTCTACCGGATACTTTCCATAGGCGGTTTCACCGCTCAACATCAAGGCATCCGTACGATAATAGATGGCATTGGCAATGTCCGTTACCTCCGCACGGGTGGGACGCGGATTGGAAATCATGGTATGAAGCATCTGTGTGGCAACAATCACCGGCTTCTTGGCAAGAATACACTTGCGGATGAGCACACGCTGGATGCCCGGAATACGTTCCTGCGGAACTTCAATACCGAGGTCACCGCGAGCTATCATCACACCGTCGGCTACTTCCAGGATTTCATCGATATTATCAACGCCTTCCTGGTTCTCAATCTTAGCAACAATACGGATATCGCTGTTATGAGCGTCAAGAATCGCCTTGATGTCGAGTATATCCTGCTTATTGCGCACAAAGGAGTGGGCAATGAAGTCTATGTTCTTCTCAATGGCATAAAGGATATTGGTGCGGTCCTTCTCAGTCAGAGAAGGCAGATTGATGCGGACGCCGGGAACGTTGACGCTCTTGCGGCTGCCCAGAGTAGCCTCATTCTGTACTTCGCAGAGCAGGTAGTCGGGGGTCTTCTCTACAACAACCAACTCCAAGTCACCGTCATCAATAAGGATATGGCCGTCCACATTCAAGTCTTTGACGAAATGGGGATAGGATACCGAGATACATTCACGGGTAGTCTCCTGCTCCGGGTTGCCTACCACCTTCACGCGGTCGCCCGCCTTGAAAGGAATGGGCTCAGCCAGAACCGTCGTGCGGACCTCCGGTCCTTTCGTATCCATCAGGATAGCGATGCGGTTGGAAACCGAACGCACATTGTTAATCAACTTCTCGGCACCTTCACGGCCAAGATGTGCAGTATTCATACGTACAACATTCATACCTGCATCGAACAACTGCTTTATAAAATCAACATCACAGCGCTGGTCAGAAATCGTTGCGACAATCTTCGTTTGCTTCAATAACATAATCTATATACCTATTTTATTTAATAATCTTTTAATGCCTCCATGGCCAGACGGTAGGAGTTCAGCCCGAAACCGAGAATGACACCCTTGCAAGCGCAGGAAATCATGGACACATGACGAAAAGCCTCGCGGGCATGTACATTAGAGATATGCACCTCAATCACCGGAGAAGTGACCGAACGGATAGCATCTTGCAGAGCGATGGACGTATGGGTGTAAGCACCCGCATTCAAAATGATGCCGTCCACATCAAAACCTACCTGCTGAATCTTGTCTATCAGCTCTCCCTCAATGTTGGACTGGAAATAGTCAATCTGTACATCCGCATATTTCTTACGGAGTTCGGCAAGGTAGTCTTCAAAAGTAACGCTACCGTAAATGGAAGGTTCACGTTTGCCCAAGAGATTTATATTGGGGCCGTTAATAATCTGTATCCTCATAACACAATTTTTTATACCTTTGCGGTGCAAAGATAGTGCAAACCGAAAGCAGATGCAAATTTATTTGCAATTTGCTGAAATGCAGCCTATTTTCGCGAAGCAAAGGTAGAAAAAAGAAATGAAATCAGAAGAAAAATCCACGAATAAGGAGAAACAAACGCTGATAATCAGAAAGTACCACCAGTATCTGAAACTGGAAAAAGCACTCTCACCCAATACAGTGGATGCTTACCAAACAGACTTACAGAAGCTGCTGCACTTTCTGGAAGGAGAGGGTATCGCTATCCTTGACACTACCCTGGATGACTTGCAGCATTTTGCCTCCGGACTGCACGACATCGGCATCCATCCCCGCTCGCAGGCACGCATCTTGTCGGGCATCAAGTCATTCTTCCATTTCCTCGTCATGGCCGACTACCTGGAGGGAGACCCCAGCGAACTGTTGGAGGGACCCAAAATCGGATTCAAGCTTCCAGAAGTACTGACAGTGGAAGAGATAGACCGCATCATCTCCGCCATTGACCTAGGCACAAACGAGGGGCAACGCAACCGGGCCATCCTCGAGACTCTATACAGTTGCGGCCTACGGGTATCGGAACTGTGCAACCTGAAAATCTCCGACTTGTATTTCGACGAAGGCTTCATCAAGGTAGAAGGTAAGGGCAGCAAACAGCGCCTTGTACCCATATCGTCCCGTGCCATCAAGGAGATAAGGAACTGGTTCGTGGACCGCAATGGAGGCTGGAAAATCAAGAAGGACTTCGAGGACTATGTATTCCTGGCACGCTGGGGCAAAAATATCTCGCGCATCATGGTATTCCATCTCATCAAGGAACTGGCGAAGAAGGCCGGCATCACCAAAAACATCAGTCCGCACACCTTCCGCCATTCCTTTGCCACCCACCTGCTTGAAGGAGGCGCCAACCTGCGCGCCATACAAAGTATGCTGGGTCACGAATCTATCGCTACAACAGAAATTTACACACATATTGACCGGCACAGATTGCGCAGTGAAATCATAGAACATCATCCCCGCAATATAAAGTACCGCAAAGAGCGGGAAATTCATTAAATTATGATAAAATTGCTGCGCGAGTTAACAAACTGTAATAGGATTTAATATCTTTGCGTTGTTGTGTCCATGCCCAAACAGTACACTAAAATGGAATAGACAAATTTCAATTACAAACAATTAATTTATACCTAAAATGACTAAGAAATTGTATCTGCCGTTTTTAATGGCAATGGTTGTTGCATTAATGACATCGTGCAGCAAAAAGATGGGTGAATTGTCATCAGATTATTTCACCGTAACTCCTCAAGTTCTGGAAGCTGTGGGTGGTAAAGTTCCCGCTACAATCAACGGAAAATTCCCCGAAAAGTACTTCAACAAGAAGGCTGTGGTAGAAGTGACCCCTGTGCTGAAATGGAATGGCGGCGAAGCTAAAGGCCAGTCGGCTGTGTTCCAGGGCGAAAAAGTAGAAGGTAACGACCAGACTATCTCTTACAAGATGGGCGGCAGCTACACTATGAAGACATCTTTCGACTATGTACCGGAAATGGCCAAATCCGAACTGTATCTGGAATTCAAGGCTACAGTAGGCAAAAAGACTGTCACTATCCCTGCTGTAAAAGTAGCTGATGGTGTAATCTCCACTTCTGAGATGCTGGAACAAACATTGGGCAGCGCTAACCCCGCCAATGGTGACGACGCTTTCCAACGTATCATCAAAGAAAAGCATGACGCCAACATCATGTTCTTGATTCAACAAGCCAACGTACGCGCCAGCGAATTGAAGACTGCCAAAGAATTCGGCAAAGAAGTGAAAAACATAGACGAAGCTGAAAACAAGAAAATCAGCAACATCGAAATCTCCGCATACGCTTCTCCCGATGGTGGTGTAGGCTTGAATACTACACTGGCTGAGAACCGCCAGGACAACACGGCTAAAATCATCAACAGAGATTTGAAGAAAGCAAAAATCGATGCAGCAGTAGACACCAAGTATACGGCTCAGGACTGGGAAGGCTTCCAGGAACTGGTATCCAAATCAAACATCCAAGATAAAGAATTGATTCTTCGCGTTCTTTCCATGTATCAGGATCCTGAACAAAGAGAACAAGAAATCAAGAACATCTCTTCTGTTTATAAGACTTTGGCTGACGAAATCCTGCCGCAACTGCGTCGTTCACGCCTGACTTTGAACTACGAAATCATCGGTAAGTCTGACGAAGAAATCGCAAACCTCGCCGACAGCGATGCCAAGCAGCTGAACATCGAAGAATTACTGTATGCCACCACCTTGACTAAAGATGCTGCCAAGCAAGAAGCCATCTTCACAAAAGCTACTCAAATCTACCCGAACGATTTCCGTGCTTACAACAACTTAGGTAAACTGGCTTATCAGGCTGGTGATCTTGACAAGGCTGAAAGCTACTTCAAGAAAGCTCTCTCCATCAAGGATGCTCCTGAAGCAAACATGAATCTCGGTCTGATTGCCTTGACCAAGGGCGACAGAACAGCAGCAGAAAGCTATCTGAGCAAGGCTTCCGGTTCTAAGGAACTGAACGAGGCATTGGGTAATCTGTATGTTGCTCAAGGACAGTACGACAAGGCTGTCAGCTCATTTGGCGACACTAAGACTAACAGCGCTGCTTTGGCACAAATCCTGGCTAAGGACTACAACAAGGCTAAGAACACACTGGCTGCTATCGAAAGACCAGACGCTTATACTGACTACCTGATGGCTGTACTTGGCGCAAGAACCAACAATACATCTATGGTAACCAGCAGTCTGAAGAATGCCATTGCAAAAGAACCGGCTTTGGCAAAGAAGGCTGCTTCTGACCTGGAATTCGCCAAATACTTCACTAACACTGACTTTATGAATATCATCAAATAATAAAGGTTAGATTGAAAAGAACGTGCCCGGCATAGAAATATGTCGGGCATTTCTTTTTATTCACACCAAAAAGAAGTATTTTCGCGACGAAGTATCAGAAAAAGAACCGGAATGAAGAAAATCTATCTTGCATACCTTCTGCTTATTATATTGTCTGCCTGCGGCAGCAAAAATACAAATTCAGTCTACCTAAATGGTGAAATCAAAGGGCTGGGGAATGATACCCTTTATATATATGGTACGGACAAGTTCTATAACCGTATGGACACTCTGCTTGTCAAGGATGACAAGTTCTCTGCAACCCTCACCACCGACACACTTGCCTCTACATGGTTGCAATTCAGTGACGGTACGGAATATCCGCTTTACCTGGACAAAGGAGACAACATAAAGATAAAAGGTTCTGCCGCCGAACTTACTTCACTGGAAATCACGGGGAATGTTCCCAATGAAGAACTGACCGCCTTTCAGAAAGAGTTGAAAGGTTTGAGTACTCCCTCGGAGAAAGCATTGGAAGAAAAAGCAGAAGCCTTCATCAACAGCCATCCTTCTTCACTGGTAAGTATCTATCTGCTGGAGAAATATTTCGTGCAAAAACCGCAACCGGACTTCTCCTTAATCAAAGAAATGACAGAACACATGACTGGAGGCCTGAAAGACCGCCCATATGTGGACGAACTGCTTGACCTTATCCAAGAAGAAGAGAAGGTATCCGTCGGGAAAACCATCCCTTACGTCAACCTGCCCAATGCCAAAGGCACACAAATCAGCCGTACTAGCTTTAAGGACAAATATCTGTTGATACATTTTTGGGCATCTTGGGACCCGCAAAGCATGGAAGCCAACGCTGCCCTGCGCCGGATTTACAAGAAAGAAGAAAAGAACAAGCTATTCGCACTCTGGGGCATTTCCTTGGATATCGACAGAAAGGAATGGGAAGAAGCAATCAAAAGAGATACCCTGAAGTGGGAACAGAGTTGTGATTTCTCCGGATGGAACACAGCGCCCATCAAACAGCTCGCCATACAAGCATTGCCTGCCAATCTGTTCCTTAGCCCTTCCGGAAAAATTGAAGGGAAGAATATGAGTGAGGAAGACATCAAAAAGAAACTGGAGGAGATAGAGCAAAAGGAAAAAGAGAAGAAAGAGAGTGAAAAGAAACTCAAAAAACAAAACCGACGGTAGCCTATCCTGCCATCACTAACCCCTAATCACTAAAAACGTGCTCATAAAAGTTTTTGGAGCGGCTGTTCAAGGTATTGACGCAACCCTCATCACCATTGAAGTCAACAGTTCCAGAGGCTGTATGTTCTATTTAGTCGGTTTGCCGGACTCTGCGGTCAAAGAAAGCCATCAACGTATCATATCTGCTTTGCAGGTCAACGGCTACCGGATGCCGACCAGCAATATTGTCATCAACATGGCTCCGGCTGACATCCGCAAGGAAGGTGCAGCTTACGATTTACCTTTAGCCATCGGCATACTTGCCGCCAGCGAAGTTATCCAGTCCGATAAGCTGGAACGCTATCTGCTGATGGGTGAACTAAGCCTTGACGGCAGCCTGCAACCTATCAAAGGAGCACTCCCCATTGCCATCAAGGCCAGAGAACTGGGGTTTGAGGGTATGATTGTACCGCAACAGAATGCCCACGAAGCGGCAGTAGTAAACAATCTGAAAGTGTACGGAGCGGGAAACATCAAGGAAGTTATAGAATTCTTTAATGGCACGCAGGAATTAACCCCTACGTTAGTCAACACCCGCGAGGAATTCTATTCCCAGCAGAGCAACTTTGATTTCGACTTTGCAGAAGTAAAAGGGCAGGAAAATGTGAAACGAGCCTTAGAGGTAGCTGCTTCGGGCAGCCACAATATACTTCTCATCGGTTCGCCGGGCAGCGGTAAGTCCATGCTTGCCAAGCGTCTGCCATCTATACTTCCTCCCCTCTCTTTGGGAGAGAGTCTGGAAACGACCAAGATTCATTCTGTTGCCGGAAAGTTGGGCAAAGACGGTGGACTCATCTCGAAACGCCCGTTCCGCGCCCCTCACCACACCATTTCTACGGTAGCGATGACCGGTGGAGGAAGTTTCCCCCAGCCCGGTGAAATCAGTCTGGCACATAACGGAATTTTATATCTTGATGAACTGCCAGAGTACAGCCGTAACGTATTGGAGGTTCTTCGCCAACCGCTGGAAGATAGGAAGATTACCGTGTCACGCATCCGATGCAATGTAGAGTATCCGGCAAGTTTTATGCTGGTAGCCTCTATGAATCCGTGCCCATGCGGGTATTACACGCATCCCACCAAGGCTTGTGTGTGCAGTCCCGGACAAGTACAAAAGTACCTGAACCGCATATCCGGACCTTTGCTCGACCGTATCGACCTGCAAATTGAAGTCACCCCACTCCCCTTTGAAGAGATGGCAGATTCTCGCCCCGGCGAATCGAGCGCCACCATACGCGAGCGTGTGATACGTGCCCGACAAATTCAAGAAGCAAGGTATGCAGACATTCCCGGCATATATTGTAATGCCCAGATGAACAGTAAACTGCTTGCTCGCCACGCCCGTCCGAATGACAAAGGACTTGCCATGCTCAAAACTGCCATGAACCGCCTAAACCTTTCGGCCCGCGCCTACGACCGTATATTGAAAGTATCACGCACCATCGCCGACCTGGAAGGCTGCGAATTGATACAGCCGGCACACTTGGCGGAAGCTATCGGATATAGAAATCTGGATAGGGAGGACTGGGCAGGATGAAAAAGGGATTAGCGGTGAGCGATTAACAGTCAGCCCCTTTAATCCCTAATCCCTAATCTCTAACCCTTATTTTTCTATCCGAATGCGCGCATCCACCGCTATCACCTGCTTTTCAGTCGCCAACAATGGATTGATATCCATCTCCTTGATTTCCGTTGCAAAGCGCAGCAAGGTGGAAAGCCGTACAATAATTTCGGCAAATTTATCTTCATTCACTCCCTTCTGCCCACGCGTACCTTTGATAATCTTATAGGCACGCAACGAGTGAATCATGGAGTAAGCCTCCTCGTAGGACAACGGTGCAAGACCGGAAGATATATCCTTCAGCACCTCCACAAAAATACCGCCCAGGCCGCAGAGTACCACATGTCCGAACTTCTCTTCATATTTGGCACCGATAAACAATTCCGTCCCTTTCAACATCGGCTGCACCATGATAGCACTAGCTTCGGGAATCTGCATCATACGGTCGAATTCCAATGCCAAATGCTGTTCACTCTTGATATTGAGCACAACACCGCCCACATCCGACTTATGCACCGGCCCCACCACCTTTGCCACCACCGGGAACCCCGTGCGACGCGCAAAGGCAAGCACTTCTTCCTTGTTGTCCGAAACAAACTCCTCCACAATAGGAATACCTGCAGAGCGGAGCAATGCCTGCACATAGTGCGGGGCGATATAACCGTCCGCAGGAATGGAATCTATAATCCGGCGGATACGGGGAACATCCACTCCAAAGAGCTCGATTTCATTATTGGCAGGCCGCGGGGCATTCATTATCCGCGAAAGTGCCGTGCCGAGAGTCACCTCATCGGCAAAGTTCACATGGCCCTTTGCCAGGAAAGCGGCAACCTCGGCTCCCGCCGTATTGATGGAAGGAAGAATCGGAAAAATCGGCTTCTTGCAATGCAGCATCTTCTCGTGCAGCACATCATACATTTCAAACATGGTCACCAGCCCCGGAGTGCCGAAAATAGCCATTACAGCATCAATATTGTCAAACTTCTCCTCACAATACTCCAGACAGAGGCGCAGATGTTCCGGCGTACCCGTAGCCAGAATATCAATGGGATTCCCCACAGCCGCACCGGGGAAAAGCTTACCCTTAAGTTCCTCCGCCACCGGTCCTTCCAGTTTCGGAACATTCAGTCCACCCTTACTCAATGCATCGGTCAGCATCACTCCCGGACCGCCGGCATGGGTAATGATGGCGAAGTTTTTCCCTTTCAGTTCCGGCAGTGTGAAGATACAACCTACGGTCGTCAGCTCCTCGCGCGAATAGCAACGCACAATACCCGCCTTACGGAACAAGGCCTCTACCGCCGAATCGCTACTGGCAATGGCCCCCGTATGCGAACTCGCCGCCCGGCTACCGCTTTCGCTACTGCCCGCCTTGATGGCCGCAATCTTGCAGCCCTTCTTGATGAGCGAGGATGCATGAAACAGCAGACGGTCGGGGTCACCGATACTCTCTATATAAAGAAGTTTTATTCTGGAATCCGCTTCCGGATTGAAGTGTTCGTCCATGTATTGCAACACATCCTCCACGCCGATTTGCTTGGCATTGCCCACAGACCATACAGAGTTGAATTGCAATCCCTTGGTCACGGCGCTCTCCAATATGAACACCGCTGTGGCACCGGAGCTGGAAATCAGGTCTACCCCTTGCGGATGCAGTTGCGGGATGGGCTGGCTGAATACACTGTGATGCCACGAGTTCATAAAACCGATACAGTTGGGGCCTATCAGAGAGGCTCCATACCGGTTCACCGTTTCCAGTATGCGATCTTCCAGCACAGCACCCTCATGGGTCTCCTCACCAAAACCGGCAGAAAGGATAATGAACGCCTTCACCTGCTTCTCCGCAGCAAGCATCTCCACCGCATCGGGACAAAGCGCGGCAGGTATGGCAAGGATGGCAAGGTCCGTATCGGGAATGTCCTTCACATCCGCAAAGGCAGCAACACCCTGCACTTCAGTCTCTTTCGGATTCACGGCACGAAGCTCACCGGTATATCCGCCGCTAAGCAGATTTTTCAGGATAGCCCCTCCGGGTTTGTGTACATTGTTGGATGCCCCCACTACCACAATACTGGCCGGGTGAAGTAATTGGCTTGTTATCATAGTCTGTTTTACATTAAGTTAATGATTCATGCACAAATATACATTTTCCATACATAAAAGCAATCGGTAAAAGAGAAAATAAGCTTAATCCCTTTGCAAAATATAAATAAGTTTACGGAAGTATATATATTTGTGCCATCAATAACAATACGCAGAAAACTACCCTATATGGAAAGCCGTGTCAAAGAGATAGATTATCTGAAATGCATCTTCATCACCCTGATGATTATCTTCCACCTTGTATATATAGGCGACAAGTATCCGTATGCGAAACAAATCGTCTATACGTTCCACATGTCCGCTTTCCTGATTATTTCGGGCTATCTGGCCAATAACCGGAAGGATGCCCGAAGCTTTCTCCGCAAGCTTCTATGGATTTTCATTCCGTATGCCTGCATGGAGGCGGCCTATACGGTGATGTCGCATTTCCTGCCCGTACGCGAAAGTGTAGATGCCATTACTCCTACCGTATTGCTCGACAAGATATTCCTCCATCCGATGGGGCCTTACTGGTATCTGCATACACTGATTCTGTGCAGCCTCATCTATTATATCACATTCCGCTATGTACGGCTGTCGGTTGTCTCCCGGCTGGTTGTGACCGGTGTCTGCCTGTTTGCCCTTTCCCATTGGGGAGGATTGATGAACTTCTCCAATGCCCTCTATTTCCTTATCGGCATGACAGTGAGCCAAAGCGGGCTTCGTTTTACACAAGTCTTTCGTGCCACAACCTTCGCCATTGTTCCATTCGTAATACTATGCTGTTTTCCCGCCAATCTGGATAGAGGTACTCTGGCAGGAGTCGCCATCACCTGGCTTTCCATCAGCCTGCTGTTGGCAGCCTACGGCTATCTGCCGGTACAAGCCAAACGGCTTTCCTTCTTTATAGGGCGCAATACGCTGGTCATACTCCTTTTCTCACCCATTTTCACCATTCTGTCCAAGGCGTTTCTGCCCGTGTTCGCCTTCGACCCTACGGGGATGCTGTTCCTTGTCACTGCCACCGCCTTCACTCTTAGCGGCTGCATGGGTATGGCGTGGGCTATGGACAAGATGCACGTTTCCAGATTCTTCTTCGGGAAGAGGACTATATTGTGCTGAGACGGTTCACGTCTTCGCCCACAAAGGGAAGTTTCACCACAAACTCCTTTTCGTCCTTAAGAATCTCCACCAGCGTGCCGTATAGGGCATACTGCCGTTGCAGGTTCTTCAATCCCGCTCTATTACTGGCCACATAGTTGCGCAACTGAAGATTGTTGCGTACCGTAATCCCTTCGTTTCCTATGGATATATGGACTATCAGCGGCGACTTCTTTGTACTGATATTATGCTTCAAGGCATTCTCCACAAGCATCTGTATGCTGGCAGGAATGACGAGACAATGATGATTCCGCAAATCATCTTCTATCTCCACATGCAGCGCATCGCCAAAGCGGATATGCTCCAGGTATAAATACGACTCTACGAACGACAGTTCTTCCTGCACGGTCACCGTAGCTCTGCCATGCGTAGTGAGCAGATAACGGTACACCGTAGACAGCTTCTTGGCAAACCGGTTCGTCTTTTCGGTATCCTGATAAGCAAGGGAGGCAAGGACATTCAGACTATTGAATAAGAAATGGGGATTAATCTGGTTTTTCAGCACCTCGAACTGATACAGCGCCTTCTCCTTCTCGATGACAGCCATCTGCTTCTCCATCTCCGAACGTTGCAGGCTATAGAAGAATATCTCTATCTGCAGAACGATAATCCAGTTCCACGGCACTACCGGCAGGGAGCTTCTCAGGATATGCCAGAAATTTCCATGCCCGCCCATCAGCAGGAAGTTCAAGATGTACGTCAACAGAACAACCAGTGCAGTGGTCAACACAATATCCACCAGAATCCTCACCGCATTGTTGCGCTGTTTCAGTCTTTTATATATCAAGTTGATAACCCCAAAGTCGATGAACCCCAGCCCTATGCACAAAGGAAGATTCAGAAAGAACTGCACCATGATATTCGCATACCACGGCTTACCGCTGATGACGTTATAAACGCACCCTATGACAAGCAACGAGACGGAAACCGTCAGTATAAAAAGGAATATGTATCTCTTATGCCTCATAACTTATAACTCATACCACTCCGTCCACCCATTTCAAGAAATCGGCCACGCGACTGCGGCTCACCAATACCTCGTGCGGGCACTCCGGCTCGAAGTAAAGCTTCAAGCGACTGCCGAAGTACCTGGAACTCTTCCGGATGGACCTAATGTTGGATATGCAGCTCCTTGAAACCCTAAAGAAAACATCCCTATCCAGCATTCCCTCCAACTGGTCCAGCGAGTAGCTGATGATATACCGTTTCCCGGAGAAGAGGTGCAGATAAGTCAGCTTGTCCTCACTATAAAAGAAAGCGACATCCGGAGTTTCTACGTAGCGGAAGGTATCGCCCACCTGCACCAGAAAACGGTTCTTCTTGTTGGCTGCCAAGTAGCCGAGTTCCAGTTGCCGATATTCGGGAGCCGCAGAACGGAGGGCACTGTTGCGCTCGAACTTGCACAAGGCTGCTTCGAGGTCGCTTTCTTCAATGGGTTTCAGCAGATAGTCGATGCTGTTTACCTTGAAAGCCTTGATGGCATATTCATCGTAGGCGGTGGTGAAGATAACGGGCAAATCGACGGGACACTGCTCGAATATCTCAAAGCTCAACCCGTCGGACAAGCGGATATCTACAATCATCAAGTCCAGGCTGCCCTGACGCAAGAGCAGTACAGCCTGCTCCACGCTCTCTGCCCAGCCCGCCAACTGCCAGGAAGGGCGCAGCCGTTGCATCATACGCTTCAGCTCTTCGTAGGCGAAGCGCTCATCTTCTACTAATAAATACTTTACCATAAAACGTCTGTTATTGCGACAAAGATACTATTTTACCTCTTGTCTTTACTAAAATGGCATTTGTCATTTCAACGTATACCTGAATCCCACCGTCAGGCGCAGAGTCGGTCTGAAGCAGGGCTCGTCCTCATCATTCTTGAAGTTATTGATGAACCCCTTAAGGCTGCGGTCCGACATACTGATGCCACGTATCCAGTTACCGCCCACTCCCAGATAAACAGCAGTCTTCCTACTCAACTGGTACAAAGGGCTGATGTATGACCTCAGCATGACGGTAGAATAGATTTTCGATTTCCCGTCTACTTTCGTCACGGCAGACATGCCGTCCATATCGAGGGCAGTCAGTTCCAGCTTCAGCTTCTTGTTCAGCCAGGTGGCAACGGATACTTTCATGCCGCTGGACATATCCACTTTCAGTTCATACCTGCCGGAATTCCTCCAGCTGAAATACATCATGGGCAGTATCATCGGAATACCGTAAGAGTTGGTCAACCCCGCACCGATGCCCAAGTCGAGGTTCTTCCGCAGTTTATAGACAAAGATAATTGCGCCATTAGCCAGTAGAGCCTTCATGGAAACCCCACCCAACGGAGTATAGACCCCACCGCCCACAGAGGCTATGATACTCCACTTGTCGGACAGAGGACGGATGTGGGAGATATTCAGACTGGCATTCAGTATATTGTCCGGATTCAGCTCCCTGGCCTGCCCTTTATTATTAAATATGCCGTATGCAGCATTGACGGTTGCCGACCACGCCACCAGCCTGCCCTTGTCGTCATGCCTGACGGAAAGCGGCAGGTTATACCTTCCCGATACCATCATCAGGCTGCCCGAGCCATACTCGTTGCCGAGGTCATCCTTCAGCGAACTCCCGGGCAGATAGTCGTAACTGATATAGCCTTGCCCCCGGCAACAGAACGGCCACGCCGCAAGCCACAACACCAATAGAATCACAGAGTTTATCTTCATGGGAATATGCAAATGTTTTCTGCAAATATAGGCCTGCGCAAGGTTGCCGGACAAGTACTCCCGGACGAAGTGCGGAATAAGGATGCCGAATTGCAGAAAACAGAGAACCGTTAACAATGAGCTCTGATTCAAAGAAAGCCAATGATACCCTGCAAAACCCAAAACTCGGGTAAAATAAAAGACCTCATTTTGATAATATTAAATCAATATTGGTTATATTTGTAACGTTTTATAATAATTCATTAATAGTTGATAATTGAAAGATATGTGCAGGACATATCTTTCAATTATTCAGAAACGATTATCCACCTTAAATCAAAATGTATCACCAAGGAGATAGGATAATATGGGAACTCTGCCTGAAAGGAGATCGCAATGCTTTTGAAGCCTTGTATCGAAAGTACTACCCTATATTATACAATTATGGAAAACTATATACCCAAGATGCGGACATCGTAAAAAACTGTCTGCAAGATTTTTTCTTGAAACTGATTTCCAACTATGCCAACCTATCACAACCTATTTCCATACACGCTTATTTATTGAAAGCTTTCCGCCACACCTTGTACAACAAATTAAGGTCGGAACAAGCACGCCACGACATCCAGACCGGCTATACCGACAGTGTATTTAGCGTCAAAGCAGAACAAATCATAGACGAAGAAGATTACTCACCAAGAAACAGACTCATCTGCCATGCCTTGAAAACACTGTCTTCCAAACAACAGGAAATTCTATACCTATATTACATAAGAGAGCTAAGCCATGAGGAAATAGCCGAGTTATTGAATATCAACTACCAATCCAGTAAAAATCTGCTCTTCAGGTCAATTACCAAATTAAGAGAAATGCTCCTCCCTACGGAGGATGTCAGGGAATGAAAACAAGCCGCCTACGCTTCCCCTATTTACCACGAATCAACAACGACAGACAGCCTTTTCCGGAGGTTGTGCCAACAAAAACATCTTTTATCGAAAAAAACAGAAAAACATGAGTACCGAAAACCATTGTAAACTGTAATATCTACAAAAGCAATATACGAATGGTCAAGAACAACATACAAAAAACACAGTTTGAAAGTGAAATGAAGAATTTTATTTCACTCATAAAAAAGCATGAACAAATCTCAGACAAGGAAATAGAAGATTCATGGGACAACATCCGGCAAAACCTACCCCTCTCTTTCCCTCCCAAAAAGAGAAGAGTAAAAGCCATTTTCCGGTATCTGCTTGCAGGATGCTCGGTTGCAGCCTCCATAGCCATCATTTGTAGCATTTCCATAAACAAAGACACCGGTTGCAAGGAATCCCAATTCTTTACCGAACTGATGACCCCGGTTGCGGTCGGCAATCAAGTATCTCTGGTACTTTCCGACAACCGGCAAATAGAATTGGAGAACAACTCCAACATCAACTACGATGAATTCGGCTGTGTCACCGTAAACAATGAATCGCCCCAAGTGCTCGAATCCGCAGAAACCGAAGAGCAGAAATTCAATCAGGTTATCGTGCCGAAAGGAAAACGCACCCATCTCATCTTGTCGGACGGTACGAAGATTTATGTGAACTCTGCCAGCCGTGTCATATATCCAACGGTTTTCGCTGCCGACAAGCGGATGATAGCAGTGGAAGGAGAAGCCTACCTGGAAGTGGCACACAATGCGGAAAAGCCTTTCATTGTGAAAACCAAAGGCATAGATGTCAGAGTGCTAGGCACATCTTTTAACGTAAATGCTTATGAACAAGACAATATCTCAGTGGTATTGGTGGAAGGACGGGTAGAGATTAATCCGGACAAAAAGACAAAAATGCTGCTGGAGCCCTCGCAAATGGCTTGTCTGGAAAACGGGGTCCTGCGGAAAAAGAAGCAGGTGAACACCTTGAAATACACCTGCTGGAAAGATAATATCATGCTGCTGGAAAAGGAAAAGGTGGCGGAAGTATTGGACAAGGTAGCACGATATTATGATGTCTCCATCCAATATGATAAAGATGCAGCTTCCCGGAGACTTTCCGGAAAACTCAATCTTTGCGATTCCATTGAGAGTGTGCTTGACATCATAAAGGTTTCTGCCTCCCTGCAGATGGAGAAGACCGGAGACAACAAGTACCGCTTTTATTAAAGAGATAGATTCCCAAGTATTAACGAATAAAAACAGATTGCCTATGAGAGTATGAAAACAATAAGCCAAAAAGGGTCGGATGACAGTTGGCGCTTCAATCCGGACCCTTCAAAAGATAATCCTTAATATAGTTCTAAGAATTTGACTACAAAAGTATGAAAAAAAATATTGCAACTAATCGGAATAGGAATTATTACATAAAATTAGCATGTTTATTGCTTTTTTCAGTACCGTTTTCCACCCTGAACACATCGGCTTTTGCCTCCTCACATGCCGACAAAGAGATGCTGACGATTCTATTACAAGACAAGACTCTGAAGGAAGTATTTTCATATATAGAAAAGCACAGCAGCTACATCTTCATATATGAAGAGGCCGTCAATCTTGAAAAAAAGGTCAGCGTAAACTTCTCGGCCAAACCCGTGGACGAAATCATAAAAGAAGTTTTCTCCGCAAACGGACTCTCCTACACTATAAAAGGAAGACAGATTATCATAAAAACGAAAAATGAGCACCAACCGTCGGTACCTGCCACCGCACAAACCACTCTCACTGTCCGGGGTAATGTGAAAGACCATACAGGTACGCCGCTTGCAGGTGTAAACGTCATCCTTAAAGGCACAACAAGAGGAACCATAACCGACATCGACGGTAACTTTGAATTGTCCGACATAGCCAAAGGCGCTATCATACAGTTTGCCTATATCGGCTACAAGAGTCAGGAAGTGGGGGCTCAAGAAAAGATGTCAATCGTCTTGAATGAAGACAACGAGTTGCTGGACGAGGTAGTCGTCGTGGGTTATGGAACCCAAAAGAAAGTCAACATGACCGGAGCAGTCTCTTCCGTAAAGTCTGATGCTTTGGAGAACCGTCCCATGAACAACGCGACCAACGCATTGGCCGGTCTGGCCGCCGGTTTATCCGTCACCAACACGGGAGGAAGCACACCCGGATGGGAAAGTCCCACTATCCGAATCCGCGGTCAAGGTACGTTGAACAATTCCGATCCGCTTGTTGTCATCGACGGTATGACCGGAGGCAGCATCAGCGACATCAATCCACAGGACATCGAGTCCATCTCCATCCTGAAAGATGCCGCATCATCGTCCATATACGGTTCGCGTGCCGCCAATGGGGTCATCTTGATTACTACCAAAAAAGGGACGGAAGGCTCTTCAAGAATTACGTATAGTGGCAATGTGTCGTTTGAAAAAGTAGCCAAACGCCTGAATCTCGTAACGGACTATGCCGATTTTATGGAGATTCAGAATGCCGGCCTGATAGCCAACGGACAAGCAGCCCGCTTCTCGCAAGGCAAGATAGACGAATGGCGCAACGACGCAGGCAAGAACCCTACCATATATCCCAACACCGACTGGCAAGACCACATATACCGTAAGGTTTCTGTTGTCCAGACCCACAACATTACGGCGAATGGCGGCTCAAAAACAGCCCGTTACAACCTCTCCTTCGGATACGTCAACAATCCGGGTATGATATATCATACAAATTACAAACGCTACCAGATGCGCGCCAACGTAGATGTCAACATCAAGCCTTGGCTGACCGTAGGTACCAATGCATACGGCTATGTGGACTATAACAATCCTTCGGCAAGCACAGCTGCATCCGGCGGAGACGTAATCTGGGGTTACGGAGCGTTCAATACCGTACCGGGCATGACGTTGTATGACCCCGAAACCGGCCTATATGGAGGCATCCAGAACCCGGAAGAGGAAAATATCAGCAATGCAAACCCATATCGTCGGATGTGGTTCTATAAAGAAGACTTCCCTACCATCACCCGTCGCACTGTAGCGAAGATGTACGGACGTATCACCCCTATCAAAGGATTGACGATTGACGCCTCTTATACTTACAATGCTTGGGACCGCCGTATGGAACACCATCTGACCGACCGTGACTTGTTCCGCTTTACAAAAGACGGTCCCGTTCTGCTCCGTGCAGGAGTTGTCCGCACGTATATCAGAAGATATAATTACCGGAACGATTTCCGTTCGTCGGACGTGACAGCCCGCTATGAATTCAAGGTGGACAAGCTCGATGCTTCGGTAATGGCCGGTGCCAGCCAGGAGTATAACAAATACGACAATGATTATTACCTGAAATACGATCTCGTCGACGAATCATTGACTGCTCTGGATGCAGCTTCCACACTGGGACGTATCACCGGTAACTACAACGAATGGGCCATGCGCTCCTATTTCGGCCGCATCAACCTGGTATGGGACGACAAGTATATGCTGGAAGCCAACCTGCGTGCCGACGGCTCTTCACGCTTTGCGCCCAACAAACGGTGGGGATATTTCCCCTCGGTATCGGCCGGCTGGCGCATTTCTCAGGAGAAGTTCATGGAACCTTATCAGAACTGGCTCAACTCCCTGAAACTTCGCGCATCCTACGGTTCATTGGGTAATAATGCCGCATCCAACAACTATATGTACCAGGCTCTGTATGCCACCACCAACTATGTGCTGGGAAACACCATCACCGGAGGATTCTCGCAGACCACCCTCTCTAATCCCCAACTGACCTGGGAAAGTACGTATGTAACGAATGTCGGCATCGACTACGGTTTCCTGAACAACCGACTGACCGGTTCATTCGAATGGTTCAACAGAGACACCAAGGGTATCCTGATTTCACTCCCCGTGCCTTTGGAACACGGTACCTCTTCCGTTCCCAACCAGAATGCGGGTGAAGTAAACAACCGTGGTTTTGACTTTGACATCAACTGGAGCGACAAAATCAGCAAAGTGACCTACTCTGTAGGTTTCAATATGGGCTTCGTCAGCAACAAAGTGACGAAATTCCAAGGCGATGTCGCTTCCATCAGCGGAGTCCACAAGATTCAGGAAGGTAAACCCATCAACCAATACTACGTGCTGAAAGTAGACCGCATTGTTCGCGACCAGGCGGACTTGGATTATGTTGAAGAGCTGGTAAAGAGGAATCCGAAATATTTCGCTACCTACCAACGTCCCGAATTGGGCGACTTCTTGTTTGCCGACACCAACAACGACGGTAACCTGGATGCTGACGACCGCGTAGAGATAGGACACGGCAACAGCCCGAGACTGACATACGGTGCCAACCTCAGCCTGAAATGGAATAATTTCGACTTCAGCATGCTTCTTCAAGGCGTGGGCGACTACGATGTCTATTATAACAACCAAGCCTTCCGGTTTACCACTGTCATGGGTAACTCGCTCATCAAGGATATAACGGATAATGCCTGGACAAAGGAAAATCCTTATAAATCCAAATACCCGATATTGCGTAACAGTGCAAACAGCAAGAACAATATGGCCAGCGATGCTTTCATTCACAATGCAGCCTACCTCCGTTGCAAGAACATTCAGTTGGGTTACACCGTACCCGAAAGCATCTCACAGAAGTTCTTCGTAAAAAACCTGAAAATCTACACCAGCATCGACAATCTGTTTACCATTACCAGCTTCCCGGGATTGGATCCCGAAGTCGCAGCAACCGTAGGCTATCCTGCTGTCCGTCAATATTCCATAGGTCTCAATGTTTCATTCTAAAGCAAAATACGATGAAAGTCAAACATATACTATCCGCTTTTTTAGGCTTGGCCCTCTTGTCAAGCAGTTGTGAAAGTCTGGACTATACACGTCCCGACCAATTGTCAGACAAAACTTTCTGGAAAACAGAACTTCACGCCAAGCAAGCTGCTGTCGGTTTATATCAGGCTATGATGCAGCCATGGTGCTTCGGGCTGGAGTTCGCCTTCGACATGTGCACCGACCTGGCCGACGGAACCAGTCCCTTTGCCGACATTTCGCGAGGAACCTCTTTCGCTTCTACCAGTGGAGCCGTACAAAATCATTGGCAGTATCTTTACGAACTGATTCATCGTTCAAACACCGTAATCCGTAATGTCTCGGCCATGGACATCGACCAAAGCAAGATTGACCCGATTATCGGTGAGGCCAAGTTTCTCCGTGCCATGACCTACTTCCGCATGCTCAACTGCTGGGGAGGAGTGCCCTATTATGACGAAACCTGCATTATCGAAGAAGAATTCGCCACGGTGACCAGTCCCCGGAGTTCTGTCGAAGATATCCGTGAACATATTATCGATGACCTGACCGACGCCATTGCCAAGCTGCCAGTCAGCTGGGGCACCGGCGATTACGGCCGTGCCACCAAGGGAGCGGCATATGCGCTCCGCGGCAAAGTCCACCTCTTCAACGAAGAATGGTCAAAAGCCGTTTCCGATTTTGAAGAAGTCGTATACAACAAGACCAATGATTACGGCTATGAGTTGCACCCCAACTACGAAAATCTGTTCCGACTCTATAACGGCGCGCGAAGCAAAGAGATGATTTTCGCCATCCAGTCCATTGACGGCAATGTAGCCGGCTATGCCTTGAATATCGTCGGCTATTTTGGCAATAAAGCCACTATGCGCCTCATTGCCAGCAACTGCATCGTGCCTTCCACCAAGTTGGTCGATTTGTATGAGAAACCCGACGGACAGAAATTCGACTGGGACGAGGTATTCCCCGGATTCAACAACGGAACTTCGCAGTTCCGCCGCAAATGTCTGGCTGTTGCCATCAACGATGCCAGTACGGAAATCATCAGTACCTTGGACTGCGACGTGGAGAAAGTAACCGCCGCCTATAATGACCGCGACCCGCGCTTGTGCTGGAACGTGATTACTCCGTTCTCTCATTACCTGGGCACCGATGCCGGTTCCAATCCAAGGGACAAACAATTCGTTATCGTAGATCCTACCAAAGGCGGTGCACCGATGGAGGCGCAATCCTTTATCCGCAACTCGGAAGGCTGGAATTCATACTTCTGGCGCAAATGGATTCCCGAAGGCAATATGGACGGTTATTGGGGAGAATACAACCGTACTCCCTACGAGTTCCCGCTGATTCGCCTGGGCGATGTCATCTTGATGCTTGCCGAAGCCTACAACGAACTGGGTGAAACCGATAAGGCGATTGCCGAAGTCAACAAGATTCGTGCCCGTGTCCGCATGCCGGAATTGAACTCCGGTCCGGCTTGGATGGCCGTCGGCAGTAAAGACGAAATAACCCGACGCATCCGCGATGAACGGGCCCGCGAACTGGCAGGTGAAGGCCAACGCTACTGGGACCTCCGCCGTTGGGGGCTGCTCGAATCTACGGTCAAGAATGCGACCGACATCCTGGGTGACTTGATGTACGAACGCGTATACCAGCCACGACACGAAATCTGGCCCATACCGTTTGTAGAGATGGAACGCAATCCTAACCTAACCCAAAACAAGGATTGGTAACCTTGGCGCAAACATATCTTCAAGAGAACAGGCTTGTATGAAAAAGCCAAGCCTGCTTCCTTCTATAGGAAACGATATGAAAGCAGACGGGTCCTGCCAGTAATACAGATGTTTTTCCCACCGCCTTTAATCAACAGAATATGAATAGAACCATAAGATTATGTATATCGTGTGTTTTCCCCATGGCTCTGATTCTCGGAGGATGTGACCAAGGAAATCCCCCCAAAGAGGTGAATGTCTACCCGATTCCCCAAGAACTGGACGTATCTGACGACTGGATAAAGATACCGGAAGAAGGATACCGGATAGAAAGCACGGAAACACCTGACGCGGATGCAATGAACTTGTTGAAGCAATCCGTACCCATAGCAGAACAAGCCACACAAGCAATCACTATCGGAAAACTGGATAAAGCAACCGATGAAATGCAATGTTCGGGTGCTTATACCCTGACCGTCAACAGTAACGGCATCCACATCGGAATCTATGACGACCGTTCCCTTTTCTATGCTGTCCAGACCTTGCGGCAACTAATCCTGGATGGAAAGCAACTTCCAGTCTGCCTGATACGGGACTATCCCGACATAGCCTTCAGAGGAGTGGTGGAAGGCTTTTACGGTACTCCCTGGTCTTTTGAAAACAGAGTGGAACAGCTGAGATTCTATGGCCGCATGAAAATGAACACCTACATATTCGGCCCCAAAGACGACCCTTACCATCGCTCCCCCTCATGGCGCATACCCTATCCGGAAGAACAAGCGGACAACATCCGCAGGCTGGTAATAGAAGCCCGGAGGAATAAAGTGGACTTCGTCTGGGCACTGCATCCCGGAATGGATATCCGCTGGAACGACGCAGACCGACAGGCTGCCATACAAAAGTTGGAGAGCATGTACGGCCTTGGAGTACGGGCATTTGCCGTTTTCTTCGATGACATCGAAGGAGAGGGAACGGATGCACACAAGCAAGCCGCCTTTATGAACCACCTCAAGGAGGAGTTCGTAGACAAGAAAGGAGACATCCAACAGCTCATCCTATGTCCGACCGAATACAACAAGGACTGGGCAAAAACCGATTATCTGGATATTCTGGGTGAACAGCTCGACCCTTTCATCCACATCATGTGGACCGGTGACAAGGTGGTGAGCGACATCACATGCGAAGGACTCCAGTGGGTCAACAGACGAATCAGACGTCCCTGCTACGTCTGGTGGAATTTCCCGGTAAATGACTACTGCTTGGCTCATCTGCTGACGGGGCCGGTGTATGGCCTGGAAAAGAATACGGCTACAGATATGCACGCCTTCGTCTCCAATCCGATGGAATTTGCAGAAGCAAGCAAAGTAGCGCTTTGGAGCATATCCCAGTTCACTTGGAACATGGGCGAGTTCGACTCGGAGAAAGCCTGGTACAAAGCATGTGAGGCACTTGTTCCGGAAGCTCCCGATGCCTTCCGGCTCTTCTGCGAACATAACGCAGACATCGGTCCCAACACATGGATGTTCTTCAGAAAAGAGTCTTTCAATTCCGACAAGTTACTCACCCGGTTCAGGCAATCCTTATCTGCCGGAACATATCCGGAGAAAGAAGCCGCCGCAATCATAAACATGTTTGCCCGGATAAGAAAAGCTCCTGAAACCATCAGAAGCAGCTCTGCAAACAAGCAACTGACAAAAGAGATTGACCCTTGGCTGACGCAAACGGCCCATGTGGGAGAAGCCGGTGTAGAAGCCATGAAAATGCTGGAGCTTGCCCAGAAGAAAGATACGGAAAACTGCCGGAAAGCCTACCGTAAAACGCGGGAAGCTTTGGAAACGACAGCTGTTTTCAGCCGCCCCTACCGCCGTGGGGAGCAGGATGGCATCCGAAGCGGCTCCCAAGTATTGTTACCTTTCATCCGCAGCATCGTGCAACATGTGGAAAACACCCTGCTCACCGACGAAAAGCCGAAAGAGAGAGCGGAAGTACTGGCCGGTTCGCAAGCCTTCGACGAACTGTCTTGTTTCTGCGAGGACAACATGGTAGGACTAACGCCCCATTTCCCATTGGTGACAATAGCTCCCGGAGAATACTTCGGTTTCCGTATCGAAGAGAGCAAGCAACCGGTCGCACTGGTCTACGATTTGCGTAAAAGCAAATCCAAAGGACGCCAGTTCCAAGGGTCTGTCGACGGGAAAGTGTGGTTTCCACTACAGCAAACCGGAAAAGACCGCCTGGACACCCTCCGCATCCACGAGTCGCAGACCCGGTACATCCGCTGCCTCAACAAGTCGCAGACAGAGATGTCTATAGGGATCGGACGGTTTCTCGTTCTCACAGAGCCTGCCGCACCATAAAACAACCTTCAACAACCTATTTACATCATGAAAAAGAATTTTATACTTCATTTATTCATAGGAGGACTATGCATCCTCTTGCCGACACCCCACAGCATCCATGCCCAGAAAAAGGATGGGATAGAAAGAAGCGCCTTTTGGGGGAATTCCGAGAAATACCTGAACAGACAAGCCTTCAAGATGTTCGACCTGATAGACCGGGCCTTGACTGAGAATCCTCCGGTGACAGGTGCTCCAATGAACCGGAAACTGGCTCTCTATAACTTGGACGCCATGCTTCATGAGACCAAATACGACAATGGAGAACCCCTCGGCAGCTTTATTGCTTCACGGATGAATAAAGTCATAACCGACCTTTCCGGTCCGGTGAAGAAAGGAATGAAAGTGTACAAGATATACAACGAGGGAATCGTAGCCCGCACCGCTTCGGTCACCTTGGCCTTCGACCTTGCCAGAGGATGGTGCCAGGGGAAGAATGTGCTACCCGATGCCTTGGTGCAGCAGATTGTAGACCGATGCGACATCCTGTTCCTCACCCACAACCACGGCGACCATGTGGATCCGGTGGTAGTGGACATGTTCCTAAAGGCCGGCAAACCAGTGGTAGCCCCGACAAACATATTGCCGGACAAGAAAGAGATTCTGCATGAACGTTCCCATGAAATGATTGACAAGCAGATAGAGCTAAGCAACAACAGACACATCCGCGTAAAGATATTCCCCGGCAACCAAGACAACCTGATGAACAACATCTACGTAGTTACCACTGCCGAGAAAAAGACCATTGCCCATGTGGGCGACCAATACAACAAGGAAGACATGGAATGGATTGTCAACATCCAACAGCACATTCCCCGACCGGACGCATTGGTCGTGAACTGCTGGACCCACCGGATGAACGACTTGGTGAACGGCTTCAATCCCAAACTGGTGGTTACCGGACATGAAAACGAAATGGGACACACGATTGACCACCGCGAGGCTTTCTGGCTCACTTTCGAGAAGATGGAGAAAATCAGCAAAGACTACACAGTCATGGGATGGGGCGAATGGTTCCACTGCCGCTGATGCACATTCAAGATTTCAATTCATATTCAAAACAAGCATTTACGATGAGAATAAAAACAATACTGACAGGATTGGCAGCCGCTGCCGCCATCCTCACCGCTTCCACCCATGTGGATGCCAGGAACCCGAAACTGAGAGCAAACAATATCGACGCAATCATCAAGGCCATGACCCTGGAAGAGAAAGTCGATTTGATAGTAGGAGCCCGCATGTATCATCAAGACCCTGACGCAGCCCCTCACATCAAGGAGTCCTGGAAGGTTATTCCCGGTGCGGCGGGACGTATCAACCCGGTTCCTCGAGTGGGCATCCCTTGCGTGGTTCTTTCAGACGGTCCTGCCGGATGCGGAATCTTGCCGGTGGAAGGAGAAGAGAATTACTTCTGCACCCATTTCCCCATTGAAACGCTACTGGCCTCTACATGGGATGTGGATTTGGTAAGGAACGTGGGACAAGTCATCGGTAACGAGGCCAAGGAATACGGTGTCGACGTGCTGCTGGCTCCAGCCATCAACATTCACCGCCATCCGCTGTGCGGCCGCAATTTCGAGTACTTCAGTGAAGACCCGCTACTGACCGGCAAGATGGCCGTGGCCTATGTAGACGGTGTACAGAGCAATGACATAGGAACTTCCGTAAAGCATTTCGCCGTCAACAACCAAGAGACCAACCGCATGAACAACAGCGCGATTGTCTCTCCGCGCGCCTTACGTGAAATCTACCTGAAAGCTTTCGAGATAGTAGTGAAAGAGAGCCAGCCCTGGACCATCATGAGCTCGTACAACCGCATCAACGATGTATATACCTCTGAAAGCCCGGAACTACTCACCACCATCCTGCGTGAAGAATGGGGATATAAAGGCACCGTCATGACCGACTGGTGGGGAGGAGCCGACGGAGCCGCCCAAATGATTGCAGGCAACGACATGCTGGAACCGGGCACCAAGGAACAAGCCGCCCACATCATCGAAGGAGTGAAAAACGGTACGCTCGACGAAGCTGTAGTGGACCGCAACGTGCGCCGCATCCTTGAACTGGTAGTCAAGACTCCCCGTTTCAAAGGATACAAATACAGCAACAATCCCGACATGAAGGCCCATGCCTCCGTCACCCGGCAATCGGCAACCGAAGGCATGGTATTGCTGAAGAACGACAACCGGGCATTGCCCTTGTCTTCGCAAGACAAGCACATTGCCTTGTTCGGCGCGGTTTCCTACAACTTCTTCTCGGGAGGCACCGGCTCGGGTGACATTAACCGGCCCTACGTAGTATCGCTGCTGGACGGGCTGAAAAACCAGCACATCACCGTGGATGAAAACATCAAGGCCCTCTATCAAGCCCACAACAAACCGCAAGAGCAGGGAGAGCAGAAACGTATCGGCGAAATGCCGATGGACACTGCCATCATCAAATATGCCGCGGGAAGCAACGATATGGGCATCATCACTCTGGGCCGTATTTCGGGTGAGTATGTCGACCGGGTCTCTTCAGACTTCTTCTTGTCGGAGACGGAACGTGAATTGGTGAAGAATGTAACCCGTATCTTCCATGCGGCCAACAAGAAGGTAGTGGTGGTGCTCAACGTGGGCGGTGTCATCGAAACCGACAGTTGGAAGGATATGCCCGATGCCATCCTGCTCTCCTGGCAGGCCGGACAAGAGGGAGGGAACTCCGTAGCCGATATCCTGACCGGGCATGCCAATCCATCCGGCAAGCTTCCTATGACTTTCCCGGTTACGCTGAGCGACCACCGCAGTTCGCTGAACTTCCCGATAGACCAGAAGATTGACCGCCGGTGGTCCGTAAAGACCGGATTGACACACAAGGTGAAAAACGTGGATTATACGCTTTACGATGAAGGTATTTATGTGGGCTACCGATGGTTCGACACGCAGAAACTGCAGGTAAGTTACCCGTTCGGCTATGGTCTGAGCTATACGACCTTCGAATATGGAAAACCTTCGGTAGAGAACAGCCAAGGGAAAGTGACTATCCGGGTGTCCGTAAAGAACACGGGCAGGAAAGCCGGCAAGGAAGTGGTGCAGCTTTATGTGGAAGCACCTGCCGGCAAGCTGGACAAGCCTGTCCACGAGCTCAAGGCATTCGGCAAGACCCGTCTGCTGAAACCCGGCGAAAGCCAAGTCGTCACACTTACCGTTCATACGGATGACTTAGCCTCATTCGACGAAGAACAGAACGCATGGGTCACCGACGGCGGCAAATACAAGTTTGTGGTGGCTGCATCGTCACGCGACTTGCGAGGCAGCGTCACTGCCGATGTCTCTCCTTCCGTCCGCAAGGTGAACGACGTGCTCCGGATGCCTGCCGCATTCAAGAAATAGCTACAGCTTCTCCCTCTGATTCACAGTAGGAGTTAACGGGAGCCGGCAGGAGTCATCGGTGGCGCACAACCATACCACCGGACTTTGACTCCTGCCGGCCGATGATGAAGGAGGTTTTCGAGATAAAACAAATATCAGGCGAAGTTTCTCCAAACTAATTGTACCTTTGCAGGACTTTAAAACAGAAAGACGATGAAAGAAGAAACCTTCGATTATTCCAAAGTCCCCCACAACTTCGGCTTATGCGCCACTGACACATGCCCCCATGCCGACACCTGCCTGCGCCGGATTGCATATGCGCACGCCCCCTCAAACGCCATCTTCCTATATGTACTGAATCCGAAAGCAATGGAGACTACAGCGGGAAAATGCAAATATCATTGCCCAAACAAGAAAGTGCGCTATGCCAAAGGCTTTATCCACACGGCGGAAGCCGTCTCTGTCGGCCTGTCCGGTGCGTTCCGCTACCGGCTCATCGGCTTATGGGGCATACGAAGATATTATCAGAAGCGAAAAGGGGAAACCTTGCTCTCGCCTGCCGAGCAGCAACAAGTCATTGCAATTGCCCGTAACTTAGGACTCCAACGGACGGAGTACTTCGACGCTTATGTAGAAGAGTACAACTTCACATGACAACTCCGGTTCACTTCACGTGGTAACTCCGGTCACCCCACACGTCAACTCCGGTTACCCCAAACGGTAACTTCGTTTACACTACGTGGTAAAAGGCTTTACACTATAGGGTAACAACCGTTACAATATGGAGTAAAGGCCGTTACGCCCTATGGTAAACGGATTCACATCCGGAGAAACTTCTCCGTCATCCGCAAGAAAAACAAGAAAGCGCCCCATGCACCCGCAAAGGAAAGACACGGGAATGGGAATGTAAAGCGGATTTTTTCAGGAAATAGGCAGAGAGAGTCATCATGAGACCAGTAATTCCCGGAGCTTTTTATTAATTTTGCAATCAAATAGAAGTTGTTTTATCCATAACATCATCAAAGAAATAAAATATATGAGCAACGAAATTATATATGTCCTATTGCCGGACTATGCCGCACACGAGGCAGTGTATCTTTCACAAGCCATCGCCTCCGATGAATTTGCCCTGAAAGAGAGCCCGAAGTATGTCAACAAGGTTGTAGCCCCGACCTTGGAGCCGGTCAAATCCATAGGCAGCTTCCGTACCCTGCCCGATTATTCGTTTGAAACGATGCCCGACGACTACGCGGCAGTGGTGCTGATTGGCGGTTTCGGATGGAGTACACCCGTTGCCGAACAAGTTGTGCCGATTGTACGGCAAGCCATCGGGAAAGGCAAGATTGTAGGCGCCATCTGCAACGGGGCCTCGTTCTTGGCAAAACACGGGTTCCTCAATGCCGTCCGGCATACCGGCAACGGTCTGGAACAACTGAAACTTTGGGGTGGCGACAATTACACCTATCCTGACGGATATACCCATGCCCAAGCTGTCAGCGACAAGAATATCGTGACTGCAAACGGCTCTGCAACGCTTGAATTTGCAAGAGAACTGCTTTTGTTGCTCGAAAACGACACGCCGGAACGCATCGGAATGTACTATCAGTTCAACAAGCAGGGCTTCTGCGCGCTTTTCGACAATCAATAGCTGTAGATGAATATGCCTTCAGGCAACCGACAAAGCACATAAAATATCTGAATTTATATAAAAACAAAGTATTATGAGTATGGAACATAAGGCGTTTGTGTTCGACACAAAGAAATTTCACGCCGAGATAGAGCCTGTCATGAAAGACAGCATCAAGAACACCGAGGTGGCACATCAGTATATTTGCAACCATCTCGACGAGTTGTAATCCCCTTACACCGGCGATGCGCTGGACGAGGATTGGGAAGAGGAGTTCGGCGAACTTACGCTTCAGGTTTATTTCGACATTCTGCTCACAGCCTGCTACGATGTGGAAGATGACCGTGGCCTGGGCGAAATGTGGGATGCCGTGAATGAAGTGATTAAAGAACTCGACGTATTCGAAGAGGGTGAGCTTCCCGTCACAGGCTGGACAGTGGAGATTGATGACGTTATCGTAGACCCCGGCATGGAAGGTCTGGGCATTATAGATTGCGATGAAGTGGAGGAGATTCTGGAAACATTGAAGGAGAACAGAGACGAAGCGGAAAATGCCGAACCCGAAGACCTGCTGTACGAAGCCGAACCGGAGGAATGGATGGAAGCCTACGACGACCTTTGCAACCTCTATGAAGAGGCTCTCCGGCAAAAGAAAGGACTGCTCCTCACCTTCTGACCCCACAGAGAGAACCTTCCTTGGATAAACGAACGCTAAATGACAAATAGGGAAACACGTAGAGAATGATTCGACAGATTCATGAAATAGATGACTTGCAGCAACTTCGGGAACATCTATCAGAGTGGCCCGACGTGGAGAAGCTCCGGACCGGCTTATTCACCGAGTTCCTCCGACACACCCGATACAAGAATGCGGCGGAATGGAATGCGGCAGTAAGGCTCTGCGAATGTCTGGCCATCATCGGATGGGGCACTCACGAACCTGTCGAAGCAATAAGAGGCACTTATTTCAACGGCAATCCCGAGACTTTTTTCATAAACCGGTATGGAGAGCTTCGTTTTCGGGATGCCGTGTGGTCGAAAAGGAAGGAAGGGGTGGCCATCGACTTCGAACGTTCTTTCTTCCACGAAAGCCCCGGACTTCCAGCCATAAGGACGGACAATGTACTTACCGACGGGCCCATAGGAGAAATACAAGACCGGAGATTATGCAGCCAACGCAACTGGATACCCAAAAATCCGATATGCCTCACGCGCGGAATTTCAAACTGCTACGAAAACTCAAAACCGGTGATAGAGAGTCTGGAGAAGGAACTCAAGCCGGAGCTGAACCACCGTATGCGTCCGGAACTATACGGTGATGCCGTCAACGAGATTATCCTCAACTGCTCTTTCAGCTTCTACGACCATTACCATTGCAAAACCAATTACATCATTGCCGATGAATCCCTGAAACTGAAGCAGAAAGATTTCTATCCTGCACTGCTCAACATGTTCACGGAAAAAGAAATTGAAGACAACGGATATTATCTCCGGAACCGTTTCTCTTATGGCCCGTTCAAGCCCGGCACCGGAAGAATCCGCGCCGGAATCGTGTTCGAGAAAGCATTCAGCGAACTACCCCGGCAAAAGCAGAAACAGTTGCTTTGCACATACTTCATCCATGCCGTGCAACAGATTACAAGCCGTCTAGGCAAAAAGGTAAACTACAATTTCTCCTTAATGACAGATGATTTCAAATCCATCTTAGAGGAGTGGTGTAAGAAACAGATATAATGACGAATAACGATAACGCGACAAGATTATGGCCCATCGGTTCGAACAAGGCAGTATGCCGAAGAATGCGGAACAAGAAAGATGAGGTCCAAATCCGGAAAGAATCCGGAAGAATATTCATATTTTGCAGAAAACAGCTATCTTTGCACATCTAAAAGCGTTCATAACAAAAGAGATACATATTAACACAATGGAAAAGAAATTCAAACGTACCACCGTGACCTCGGCATTGCCGTATGCCAACGGCCCGGTTCATATCGGACACCTGGCAGGCGTTTATGTTCCTGCCGACATTTATGTCCGCTACCTGCGACTGAAAAAGGAAGATGTAATCTTCATCGGCGGCTCCGACGAACACGGAGTGCCCATCACCATCCGCGCCAAGAAGGAAGGCATCACCCCGCAAGACGTGGTGGACCGCTATCATACGCTTATAAAGAAGTCTTTCGAAGAGTTCGGCGTTTCCTTCGACGTGTACAGCCGTACTACTTCAAAGACGCATCACGACACGGCTTCCGACTTCTTCCGCAAGCTGTACGATAAGGGAGAATTCATCGAAAAGACCAGCATGCAGTATTACGACGAAGAAGCCAAGACCTTCCTTGCCGACCGCTACATCACCGGCGAGTGCCCCCACTGCCATGCCGAAGGCGCTTACGGCGACCAATGCGAGAAGTGCGGCACCAGCCTCAGCCCCACGGACCTGATTAATCCGAAGAGTGCCATCAGCGGCAGCCAGCCCGTGATGCGCGAGACGAAGCACTGGTATCTGCCGCTGGACAAGCACGAGGAATGGCTTCGCCAATGGATTCTGGAAGACCATAAGGAGTGGCGTCCCAACGTTTATGGCCAATGCAAGAGCTGGCTCGACATGGGCTTGCAGCCGCGTGCCGTGAGCCGCGACCTGGATTGGGGTATTCCCGTTCCCGTAGAGGGCGCCGAGGGCAAAGTGCTCTATGTATGGTTCGACGCCCCTATCGGCTACATCAGCAACACCAAAGAGTTGCTGCCCGACACATGGGAGAAATGGTGGAAAGACCCCGAAACGCGTCTGGTACACTTCATCGGAAAAGACAATATCGTGTTCCACTGCATCGTGTTCCCCGCCATGCTGAAGGCAGAGGGTAGCTACATCCTGCCGGACAACGTGCCGAGCAACGAGTTCCTGAACCTGGAGGGCGACAAGATTTCCACTTCACGCAACTGGGCGGTATGGCTGCACGAGTATCTCGTTGACTTCCCCGGCAAGCAGGATGTGCTGCGCTACGTGCTGACCGCCAACGCACCGGAGACAAAAGACAACGACTTCACCTGGAAGGACTTCCAGGCACGTAATAACAACGAGCTGGTTGCCGTTTATGGCAACTTCGTGAACCGCGCCCTGCAACTCACCAAGAAGTACTTCGACAGCGTAGTGCCCGCCGCAGGCGAACTGAACGACTACGACCGCGAGACGCTGAAAGAATTTGCCGACGTCAAGGCAGAAGTGGAGAAGTTGCTGGATGTATTCAAATTCCGCGACGCACAGAAGGAAGCGATGAACCTTGCCCGCATCGGAAACAAATACCTTGCCGACACCGAGCCGTGGAAGCTTGCCAAGACGGACATGGAGCGCGTAGCCACCATCCTCCATATCTCCTTGCAGCTGGTTGCCAACCTTGCCATCGCCTTCGAACCGTTCCTGCCCTTCAGCAGCGAGAAGCTTCGCAAGATGCTGAACATGGACAGCTTTGACTGGGCAGAGCTGGGACACACCGACCTGCTGCCTGCCGGACATCAGCTGGGCACCCCCGAACTGCTGTTCGAAAAGATAGAAGACGACGTCATCCAGGCACAAGTAGACAAGCTACTTGCCACCAAGAAGGCAAACGAAGCCGCCACCTACAAGGCAAGCCCCATCAAGCCGACCATCGCCTTCGAAGACTTCGAAAAGCTGGATATCCGCGTAGGTACAGTGCTTGAATGCGAAGCAGTGCCCAAGATGAAGAAGCTGCTGAAGTTCAAGATTGCCGACGGGCTGGAAAACCGCACCATCGTCAGCGGCATTGCCCAGCACTACAAACCGGAAGAACTGGTAGGCAAGCAAGTGCTGTTCATCGCCAACCTCGCTCCACGCCAATTCAAGAACGGGCTGGTAAGTGAGGGAATGATTCTCTCTGCCGAGAATTATGACGGCTCGCTGGCGGTGACTTCACTGCTGAAAGAGGTGAAGCCGGGCAGCGAGGTGAAATAAAACAGTAACAAGGTAACGAGTTAACAAGGCTACAAGGAGGAAGGAAAAGCCTCGTGGCCTTGTTAACTCGTTGCCTTATCAACCAATAAACTATGTCCGATACATCACTCAAAGAAAAAACAGCCAAAGGCCTCTTCTGGGGAGGATTCAGCAACGGCATACAGCAGTTGTTAAATCTGGGATTCGGAATAGTCCTTGCCCGTCTGCTGGATGCTTCGGATTATGGTATGGTAGGGATGCTTACCATCTTCTCCGCCATTGCCGCCGCCTTGCAGGAGGGTGGGTTCATTTCGGCACTGACCAACCGGAAGGAGACTTTGCACAAGGATTACAACGCCGTGTTCTGGTTCAGCCTGATGTGCAGCACTACTATATATATATTACTCTTCTTTGCCGCACCGCTGATTGCCGACTTCTACGATACGCCCGAGCTGATACCGCTGTCCCGTCTCTCCTTCTTGGGATTCGTCATTTCCAGCATGAGCATTGCACCGAGGGCATATCTATTCAAGAACCTCAGAATCAAGGACACTACCGTCATTTCTATTTCAAGTCTGATAGTCTCCGGTATTGTGGGCATCACATTGGCGGCAAACGGATTCGCCTATTGGGGGATTGCATTGCAAAGCATCTCTTTCATCACCGTAATGACGATTCTTAACTTCTACTTCTCGCATTGGAGACCCCGCTTCCGGTTCGACTTCACACCCATTAAGGAGATGATAGGGTTCAGCAGTAAGATAATCATTACGAATATCTTCACCATAATCAATAACAATTTGTTTTCCGTCTTGTTGGGTAAGTTCTATTCGGAACGGGAAGTGGGTAACTTTACGCAGGCAAACAAGTGGAACGGCATGGGACATACCACGATTACGGGCATGATAAACGGCATTGCACAACCCGTCTTTACCCGGGTTGCCGACGACAAGGCACGACAACTTGCCGTATTCAGAAAGCTGCTGCGCTTCACCGCCTTTATCTCTTTCCCCGCCATGCTGGGATTGAGCTTGGTATCGAAAGAACTGATTATAATCACTATCACGGAGAAGTGGCTGCCCAGTGCCGATATCTTGCAACTGTTATGTATTTGGGGAGCATTTATTCCCGTCATCAATCTGTTCTCCAACCTGCTCATCAGCCGGGGACATTCTTCTATCTATATGTGGAGCACCATCAGCTTGAGCCTGCTGCAAATAGTAGCTGTATGTGCCATATACCCATACGGGTTGGAATGGATGCTGCGTATTTTCGTCATTATCAATATCGGCTGGCTGTTTGTATGGTTCCGTTTTGTCAAGAGGGAGATAGGATTAAGACTGCGCGATATGCTGAAAGACATCTCTCCTTATCTCTCCCTATCCATTGTACTCGTAGTGTCAACTCACTATGCTACTCAGCCCATAGAAAACCTATACTTAAATATGGCAGCCAAAATCATTATGGTAGCTGGGCTTTATGCACTGGTTTTGTGGAAACTACAATCTACCATCTTCCGGGAAAGCATTGAATTCCTCTTAAAGAAAAAAAGAGCATGAGCCGCATAGCCTACATCATATCCGCCTACAAGGATGCCCCACACTTGGCACGCCTGGTTGCCGCACTGGATGACCGGGCAGACTTCTACGTGCACATCGACCTCAATGCCGATATACACCCTTTTGAAGAAGCCTTGGGAGACAAGGTCACTTTCGTGCCCCGCCACCGGATAAGCTGGGGAGGATGGGAACAAGTGGAATATCAGAAAGAATTGCTTGCCGCCGTATTGCACAGCGGTATCCCCTATACCCGCGTAGTATGCCTGAGCGGGCAAGACTATCCGTTATGGAACAACAACGCCATCCACCACTATTTCGAGGAGCATCAAGACACTGAATTCATCGGCGGTTTCAACCTGACACACTGCACCGTGAAACAGCAGTTGCACAAGATAACCCATTACCACCCTTTCCGTGACCTGCCTTGGAAGAGTATATGGTGGAAGAACAAACTCATCGTAGCATCGCGCAAGCTGGTACAGATACTCCCCATCCGGAAAGCCCCTTTTGCACCCTTGGAAGGCAAGCAGGCAGATGTCTATTTCGGTTCCGACTATTGGGCCATCACGTTGCCCTGCGCACGATATGTATATGAAAAGTTGTGCACGGAGGAGAAGCTGGTGAAGTATTTCAGAACCAGCTTTGTACCCAGCGAACTGTGCATACAGACCATCGTATTCAACTCCCCTTTTGCCTCAAAAGGGCTTCTTTTAGAGGGAGAATACCCCGGACTTACCCGTCTCACCCCCTTGCACTACATAGACTACGGCGCATCCATCCGCGTGATGACACTCGAGGACCTGCCGGTATTGCGGCAGTCTGGAAAGATGTTCTGCCGAAAAATAGTAAGCGGCACATCAGACAGATTAGTGGAAGCCATAGAGCAGACAAGAAGAGAATAAAAAGAGAGTTATCCCAACAGATATGCCACTTTATCCCAACCGGAATGCTGCAAAGAAGCAATTAATTCGTATTTTTGCAGCATCACATTTCTATTGATACAATGAAAAAGAATGTAGCAGTCATATTGGCAGGAGGAGTCGGTAGCCGTCTGGGATTGTCCACTCCCAAGCAATTCTTCAAGGTAGCGGGAAAAATGGTCGTGGAGCACACCATCGATACTTTCGAAAGCAATCCACATATTCACGAGATAGCTATCGTATCCAATCCTTTCTATATCTCCGATTTCGAATCTATCATCATCAAGAACGGATGGAAGAAGGTCAAGAAGATATTGAAAGGCGGACAAGAACGGTATCATTCCAGCCTATCCGCCATCAAAGCCTACGAAGACACTGACGTCAATCTGATATTCCACGATGCCGTACGTCCGTTAGTGAGCCAGCGGATTCTGAATGACGTTATTGCCGCATTGGAAACCTACAAAGCTATTGATGTGGCAATGCCCGCCACGGATACCATTATACAAGTCAATGACAGATTCATTCAGGAAATCCCAGACCGCAGCAAACTGATGCGAGGACAGACTCCGCAAGCATTCCATCTGGAAACCATCAAGCATGCCTATGACATTGCCTTGCAAGACCCGGCCTTTAAAGTGACCGACGACTGCGGCGTAGTAGTGAAATACCTTCCGGAAGTACCGGTTTATGTAGTGAACGGCGAAGAAAGCAACATGAAGCTGACCTATAAGGAAGACACCTATCTGCTGGACAAATTCTTCCAGCTGCGCAAAAGTGAACTGAACACCTTGCCCATCGACCAGGAAAACAACCTGAAGAACCGGGTTGCAGTCGTATTCGGCGGTAGTTACGGCATCGGCGCAGACGTGGCTCAGCTACTCAAAGAGAAAGGAGCCAACGTATTCTGCTATTCGCGCAGCATGAACGGAACGGATGTAGGCAACAAAGAGCAGGTGAGCAAAGCCTTGCAGGAAGTGTACCGCCAATGTGGACGGATAGACTACATTATCAATACTGCCGGACTGCTGAATAAAGAACCTCTGATGAGTTGCGACTATCAGACCATCTGCAACGCTGTGAACACCAACTATATGGGTACTGTCAACGTGGCACTTGAAGCCTTCCCCTATCTGAAGGAGAGCAAAGGTAAACTCGTATTCTTCACTTCCAGTTCCTACACTCGGGGGCGTGCCTTTTACAGCATCTATTCATCGACCAAAGCCGCCATCGTGAACTTTGTGCAAGCCATAGCACAAGAATGGGAACCGTTCGGCATCAGCGTGAACTGCATCAATCCGGAACGTACCAAGACACCGATGCGTGTCCATAACTTCGGCATCGAACCGGATAACACCTTGCTGACCTCCGAGCAAGTAGCCATTACCACCATACAGTCACTGCTTTCCGAATTCACCGGACAAGTCATCGACGTAAAAAGAGAAGAAGTATGAAGAACCAATACCTATCGGACTACGTTGCCGACAACCTACGCGCCTGCCAACTGAAGCAACTTTCCATACTGAAAGAGGTGGACCGCATCTGCCGGAAACACAAGTTAAGCTACTGGCTTGACGGAGGCACACTGTTGGGAGCCATGCGTCATGGAGGATTCATCCCCTGGGATGATGACATAGACATCGGCATGACACTGGAAGACATGCAAGCATTCATGAAGGTAGCCCCCTCCGAACTACCCGACACACTGTTCCTGCAAACCCCGGAAAGTGACCCTACCAGCAAAGAGCCCATCGTCAAGATAAGGGATTTAAACTCAATCTATATTGAAGCAGGAGATACCTTCAGCGTAGAGTATCAGAAAGGACTATACGTAGATATATTCCCTTTCATCGACTACCCCACCGTGCCCCGCCCATGGGCAAAGAAGCTGTGCAAAGGCATCTCCGTCAGTTACTCCATCCTACACGCGCAACACTACTACTCGCTGCGCTCCTTTGCAGAATTCTTCTACTTCGGCATGAAGTATGCGCTTTTCAAAGGGATATGGGCAATGCTCTGCCTGGTACGCCCCAAAGGGACCTATCTTTCGAATATACTCATCAATAACGGATACGGCATCATGCACCGTAAAGATTCCGTCTTTCCGCTCTCCACCATCACTTTCGAAGGAAAAGATTTCCCGGCACCGGGCAATGTGGACGCCTATCTGAAAGATTTATATAAAAACTACATGGACATTCCTCCCAAAGAGAAGCAGATAGTCCATGCCTGCTATATTCACCCGGAACTAAAACCATTGCCATGAAACCAGCCCTTGTAGATGTATCTGTACTGATTCTTTTCTTCAACCGCCCCAAACTGCTGGCGCAAGTATTCGAACAAGTGAAGAAAGCACGCCCCGCACGACTGTTTCTCTATCAGGACGGCCCGCGCGGCGAACGCGACATGCCGGGCATAGAAGCTTGTCGCAAAGTAGTGGCAGACATCGACTGGGAATGCGAAGTACACCACAACTACCAAGAGAAGAACTACGGCTGCGACCCATCGGAATACATGGCACAGAAGTGGGCATTCTCCTTGTCGGACAAATGTATCGTGCTTGAGGATGACGACGTGCCTGCCGTCTCTTTCTTCGGCTTCTGCAAGGAACTGCTCGACAAGTATGAGCACGACACACGCATCAGCATGATTGCCGGATTCAACAACGAGGAGATTACACCGGACATCACTTCCGACTACTTCTTCGCCACCACCTTCTCCATCTGGGGATGGGCGAGCTGGCGGCGGGTGACGGACCAATGGGATGAATTCTACACCTTCCTGGACGACAAGGAGAACATGCGGCAACTGAAGAACCTCATCCACACACGGCGCTACCGCAAAGACTTCATCTACATGTGCCAACGCCACCGCGAACACGGGAAAGCCTATTACGAAACCATCTTCCACGCTTCCATGTTGTTCAATTCGGGTCTGAGCATCGTGCCCACCCGCAACATGATAAACAATCTGGGAGCCACTGCCGACTCCACCCACTTTGCCGGCTCCGTGCACACCATGCCGCGCGGTTACCGCCGCATCTTCACCATGAAACGCCACGAAGTGGAGTTTCCACTGAAGCACCCTCGCCACGTCATCGAGAACACAGCCTACAAGGATAGCGTTTACCGCATCATGGCATGGCGGCATCCCTGGATAAAGATTGCACGGTCGTTCGAGGAACTGGCGTTGAACCTACGGTACGGCAACTTCACCATCATATGGCAAACGCTGCAAAAGCGTATCCGGAAATGGATGAAACAAGACCGGCATCTGTAACAAGAAAAAACATTCAAAAAAGAAGAAACGAACAACAGTCATGAGAGTACTACTTATCAATACCTCCGAACGCATCGGCGGCGCAGCCATCGCCGCCAGCCGTCTGATGGAATCACTCAAGAACCACGGCATCAAAGCCAAGCTGCTGGTACGCGACAAGCAGACCGACCAAATCTCCGTTGTGTCACTGGACCATAACTGGCGCATGGTGTGGAAGTTCGTCTGGGAGCGCATCGTCATCTGGAGCGCCAACCGCTTCAACAAAAAGAACATCTTTGCCGTAGACATTGCCAACACGGGGACAGACATCACCTCACTGCCCGAATTCCAGCAAGCAGACGTCATCCATCTGCACTGGATAAACCAAGGGATGCTCTCGCTGAAGAACATCGAGAAGATTCTCGCCTCGGGCAAGCCCGTCGTCTGGACCATGCACGACATGTGGCCCTGCACCGGCATCTGTCACCATGCCCGCGAGTGCACCCACTACCAGCAGGAATGCCACAACTGCCCCTTCATCCACGGAGGCGGAGGCAAGCGTGACCTTTCCTACCGCATCTTCCACAAAAAGCAGGCATTGTATCGCAACCGTCACATCAACTTCGTCACCTGCAGCCGCTGGCTGGAAGAACGTGCCCGGACAAGCGCCCTCTTCTGCGGACATGCCGTGACGTGCATCCCCAACCCCATCAACACCAACCTCTTCAAGCCCCGCAACCGACAGGAAGCCCGCAGCCGTTGCCTACTGCCGCAAGACAAAAAGCTCATGTTGTTCGGCTCGGTGAAGATTACGGACAAACGGAAAGGCATCGACTACCTGATAGAATCGTGCCGACTGCTGGCTGACAAGCATCCCGAACTCCGGGAACAGTTGGGTGTCGTCGTCTTCGGCAACCAATCGCAACAACTGGAAAACCTGCTTCCATTCAAAGTCTACCCGCTGAACTTCGTCAGCAACGAACACCAACTGGTGAACATCTACAATGCCGTGGACATCTTCGTGACCCCCTCGCTGGAAGAGAACCTGCCGAACACCATCATGGAAGCCATGGCATGCGGCATTCCCTGCGTCGGATTCAACGTGGGCGGCATCCCTGAGATGATAGACCATCTGCACAACGGCTACGTGGCACAATACAAATCCTCGGAAGACTTTGCCAACGGCATCTACTGGACGCTGACCGAACCCGACTACCCCAGCCTCTCGGAACAAGCCTGCCGGAAAGCCATCTCCCACTATTCGGAGAACGTCGTCGCCAAGAAATACATTGACCTTTACAACAAAGTGACCGGAAGAAATGCATAACCACCCCACCCCGAAATTCAGCATCATCACCGTGACCTACAATGCCGAAGCGGTACTGGAGGACACGATTCAAAGCGTTATCTCGCAAACCTACCACCACGTAGAATACATCCTTGTGGACGGTGCGTCCAAAGACGGCACGCTCTCCATTATCGACCGTTACCGCGACCGCATCACCCGCATCGTGAGCGAACCGGACAAGGGACTGTACGACGCCATGAACAAAGGTATCCGCCTTGCCACCGGCGATTACCTCTGCTTCCTCAATGCCGGCGACAGCTTCCACGAGGACGACACCTTGCAGCAGATGGTGCGTTCCATCTCCGGCAACGAACTACCCGACGTGCTGTACGGCGAAACGGAACTGGTGGACAAGGAAGGTCACTTCATCCGCATGCGCCGCCTCGCCGCCCCGGAAGTGCTTACCTGGCGAAGCTTCAAGCAGGGCATGCTGGTCTGCCATCAGGCCTTCTTTGCCAAAGCTTCCCTTGTAGAACCCTACGACCTGCAATACCGCTTCTCCGCCGACTTCGACTGGTGCATCCGGGTGATGAAGAAGGCACGGACCTTGCACAATACCCATCTCACCCTCATCGACTATCTGGAAGAGGGAATGACCACCCAGAACCGGCAAGCATCCCTGCGCGAACGCTTCCGCATCATGGCGCGGCATTACGGACTGATGAGTACCGTAGCCCATCATGCCTGGTTCGTATTACGGGCCGTGATAAAGAAATAGCACAAATTTCGAGGACAAATATACTTTGTTCCCGCAAGACCTATACCTTGCGGGAATCTCCCCTATACCCAGCTCTCTACAGTATAGGAGTGAGTACCCAAAACATCCCCATGTTTTCACCTAAAACATCCGGATGTAATGGGGCAAAACATCCCCATGTTTTTGGGTAAAACATCCGGGTGTTTTGGAGAAAGACATCCGGATGTTCTGCATATTAAGTCCTATACCGTGAGGGGCTAAGTCCTAAGACGTAGGAGATTAAGTCCTAAGGCAAAGGAGGCTGGGTAACTGTAAGCAGCGCCTTCAGCTCTTTTACCCCTTCCGAAGCTCCCTTTTGAATGACATGTATCGGACGCATGACGTGCGTGTCCACCGGCTTGGGGTCTATCAGATACACTTCGGCGGCACGGGGCACGTAGTTCAGCAGTCCCGCAGCGGGATAAACGTTCAGGCTGGTGCCGATGATGACGAAGATGTCCGCCTGCTCCACATACCGGATGGCAGTCTCAATCTCCGGCACCGACTCGCCAAACCACACGATGAACGGGCGGAGCTGCGTACCGTCGCCCGCCTTGTCGCCCAACTTTACTTCATATTCCTCCGGCGCCAGTTCCTTGACGAAATGCGGATTATAAGGGTCGCGGCTGGAACAAACCTTCGTCAGTTCCCCATGCAAGTGTATCACGTGCGTACTGCCGGCACGCTCGTGCAGATTATCTACGTTCTGGGTGACGACCGTTACATTGAAATCCCTCTCCAGGTCGGCAACGCCCAGATGCCCGGCATTCGGCACCACATCGAGCAACTGCTTGCGACGTTCGTTATAGAAATTAATGACCAGTTCCGGATTACGTGCATACCCCTCGGGAGTCGCCACCTGCTCCACCGGATATTTGTCCCATAATCCGCCCGCATCACGGAATGTGCTGATGCCGCTCTCGGCGCTCATACCAGCACCCGACAATATGACCAAGTTCTTCATTTTCCGCTCCTTTCCTTTATTAAAGTAAGACAAATATAAGAAGAATGTTCAAGTTGTGATATAAATAAGAAAAATTAAATACTTAAAAGCCTTATCATTCAAATAAAAGACGTACTTTTGCCACTCATAAATTTGCAATAGACTGGAAAAGAAACCAATCCGGTCGTCAACAAAAGAATCTTATGGACAAATTCAGTTATGCTATCGGCCTTGGAATAGGTCAGAATCTTTTAAGCATGGGTGCCAAAGGCATTGCAGTAGATGACTTTGCACAAGCAATCAAAGACGTTTTGGAGGGCAACCAGACGGCAATCAGCCACACAGAAGCCCGTGACATCGTCAACAAGTACTTCGCCGAACTGGAGGAGAAGATGAACGCAGCAAACATAGAAGCCGGCAAAAAGTTCCTGGAAGAGAACAAAAAACGCGAGGGAGTTGTTACGCTTCCCAGCGGACTTCAATACGAAGTTATCACAGAAGGAAACGTCGGTCACTATGCCAAAGCAACCGACCAGGTACAATGCCACTACGAAGGCACACTGATTGACGGAACGCTGTTCGACAGCTCCATCAAGCGCGGCCAGCCTGCCACATTCGGTGTAAACCAAGTGATACCCGGTTGGGTGGAAGCCCTTCAGCTTATGCCCGAAGGTGCCAAGTGGAAACTCTACATCCCCAGCGACCTGGCATACGGAGCGCAGGGTGCCGGCGAGATGATTCCTCCCCACAGCACGCTCGTATTCGAAGTCGAATTACAGAAAATTTTATCTAAATAAACAAACAAGTAAAAGCAAAATGAAAAAAGTAACATTTCTCATGGCTCTTGCAGTAGCTGCCGGCATGGTATCTTGTACTGCTCAAAGTCCGAAAGCTGATTTGAAGACGGACATCGACTCATTATCTTACGCCATCGGTATGGCGCGTACAGAAGGTTTGGACCAGTATCTTGCACAACAAGGCATTGACTCAACCCAGATGTCAGAATTCCTGAAAGGTTTCAACGAAGGCGCAGCCAAAATCGATAAGAAAGACGTGGCTTACATGGCCGGTCTGCAAGTAGGCCAGATGGTCAGCAAGCAATGGGTGGAAGGCTTCAACCAACAAATCTTCGGCAACGACTCCACACAGAGCATCAGCCGCGAAAATCTGCTGGCAGGTTTCGTAGCAGGTGTCATCGGCAAGGGTGGTGCTATGGATATGATGAAAGCTCAAGAGTACATGCGTACTCAGATGGATGCCATCAAAGAAAAAGCAACTGCAGAAAAGTATGCTGACAACAAAGCTGCCGGTGAAAAGTTCCTGGCTGAGAACAAGGCTAAAGAAGGTGTAGTAACTACCCCGAGCGGTCTGCAATACAAAATCATCACCAAGGGTAACGGTGCCGTTCCTGCCGACAGCAGCAAGGTGAAAGTAAACTACAAAGGTACGCTGATTGACGGAACAGAATTCGATAGCTCTTACAAGCGCAACGAACCTGCTACTTTCCGTGCCAACCAGGTAATCAAAGGCTGGACAGAGGCCCTCACCATGATGCCCGTCGGCTCTAAGTGGGAACTCTATATCCCCTACGACCTGGCATACGGTTCAAGAGAAACCGGTAGCCAAATCAAGCCGTTCTCTACTTTGATATTCGAAGTGGAACTGCTGGGTATCGAGAAGTAATGTAACAATCCGAAGGGAGGGGCAAAACCCTCTTGATACTTCTTTTAGGCGCGGATTACGAGGAATAACGCGGATTTGGTAAACTAAATCCGTGAAATCCGCGTAATCCGCGCCTTATCGTTACCCCTCACTTTTATTCATTTTTCCGTCCCTTTTTATAGATAAATTAAAATAAAGTCCTATATTTGCTTACTATTTGATAACTACAAGAACTTTACTTATTTACTATTATGGAAAAAATAGACAATCTTGACCGGCAGATTCTGGAAATCATTTCCCAAAATGCCCGTATCCCTTTCAAGGACGTAGCTGCTGAATGTGGCGTGTCACGTGCTGCCATCCATCAACGTGTACAGCGCCTGATTGACCTTGGCGTTATTGTTGGCTCAGGCTATCATGTAAATCCCAAGTCCCTTGGATACAGAACCTGCACTTACGTAGGAATCAAGCTGGAAAAGGGCTCCATGTATAAGACGGTAGTTGCTGAGCTGGGCAAGATTCCCGAAATCGTAGAATGCCACTTCACCACTGGTCCGTACACCATGCTGACCAAGGTATATGCCCGCGACAACGAGCATCTGATGGATTTGCTGAACAACAAGATGCAGGAGATTCCTGGCGTAACCGCTACCGAGACCTTGATTTCCCTGGAACAGAGCATCAAGAAGGAGATTCCTATTTGCCCCGAGAAATAACGAACAACAATGGATTTCTTGAACGAATATCATCTGTCGGGCCTTGTCATAGGTATCTGCACATTCCTCATCATCGGCTTGTTTCACCCCATAGTTGTGAAAGCCGAATATTATTGGGGCACCAAGTGCTGGTGGATTTTCCTTTTACTCGGCATCGGCGGCATCATTGCCTCCCTTTATACGGAGAACATCATGATAGCCTCCCTTTTGGGCGTCTTTGCATTTTCCTCGTTCTGGACCATCAAGGAGATATTCGAGCAGGAAGAACGAGTGAAAAAAGGCTGGTTTCCCAAGAATCCAAAACGAATTTATAAGTTCTAAGGACAAAGGTTATAAGGAATTTTATCCAAAAGTCTTGCATATTTCAATAGAAAATGCTACTTTTGTCCCCGCTATCCAAGCAAGGATGCATCGGACTTGTAGCTCAGTTGGTTAGAGCAACAGACTCATAATCTGGAGGTCCCTGGTTCAAGCCCAGGCTGGTCCACAAAGAATTGCCTCATAAACAAGTGTTTATGGGGCTTTTTTATTAGGACTTCTTCTCTTTGGATTTTCGAAATACTGACAAGAAACAGGCTGTTTTGCTTCGTTGTTGACCTATTGTTGACCCCAAAATAAGTACCACAAACAGATAATCTCACCACACAGATAAGCAGACTACAAACTATTCAGAATATCTAAAATGAAAGAATTTACTTATGAACAGATAAGAACAAAGGCTCTTAAACAGGGAGTGAAAGATAATAAGGTTCACATTGGATTGTGGGCTAATCTTAATAACTATCTAAAGACAAGGAGAAAAAAGAATGGAAAGGTTACTACCTATTATATTTCATTGCAGAAGCTATCTTATTAATTTACTAATATTTAAACTGACATGATAATTCATCTACCAACAGGAAAGAAGTTCCACAACAGAAAGGAAGCCAAGATATATTTTAGCACTGCCTACTATTACAAAATGGCACAGCGTAGAGAATCATTAAACATGGGTGAGTTTGCAGAAGAAGCAGTCACTGTAGAAGAAGTTGCAGCAGCATTGAATTTGTTCCATGCCTACAACCCATCCAAAGACCTGCACCTGTTAAGAACACTTGGACAGATGTCAATCTCCACAAGCGAGGACTCCACTCCCTTACGTGTTTGTCGTAACCAAAGAATCCTTATTCATAAGACATTTGAGGGACTTGCCGAGCGTGGAAAATGTTCAATGGGATGGTCCTTCGGATTCAAGTTGCATCTGATAATCAATGACAAGGGTGAAATTCTCAATTTCATGTTCACGCCTGGAAACGTGGATGACCGGGAACCGTTGAAGCAAGGTAAGTTTCTGGAGAACATCAAAGGAAAACTATGTGCAGACAAAGGATATATTGGTCAGGCTCTGTTTGAGAACCCTTTTCTTAATGGCATACAGCTTGTCACTAAAGTTAAAAACAATATGAAGAATTCACTGATGAGTATTGCCGACAAGATTTTGCTCAGAAAAAGAGCCTTGATCGAAACTGTCAATGACGAATTGAAGAACATTGAGCAGAGGGAGAAATCCTTACCTTTAATAAGGATAACACCTATACAGAGAAAGGCGAAAATGACACTCAAAATGATACATTTGAATACTTCCCTAACAGATATATGTTCGTTACTTATTATACAACTGATTGGGGAGAAGAAAATACCATTTACACTGTTGTTAAGATAACTAAAGATGAGCTATATCTTAACAACAATGAAAACTTTAAGATTAATTGGAACGACCTTATTAATGGTCATGTTGGCTGTAAACTTTACAGCATGTAGTGATGATGAAGATGAACAGACAATCATTGAACAAGCTAACCTTATAGGTAAATGGCAGACCACTTGGGAGAAGATTCACAAAGTGGAGAATGATAAGGAAGTAGTAACTTCTGATGAAGCATATACCAATGGTTTATGGGAGTTCAAAGCTGACGGTACTTGCACAGAAGGCTATGCGGACGGTGGATATACAGAAACAAGTCGTTGGTCTTTGAAAGACAATAAGCTGACTATCTCTTACGATGATGGTTATTCAGATGTCCTAACCGTTAATGAACTTACAGCTACTAAGTTGGTTCTCGCCTTTGAGGATTGGGACACAATGGATGATGGTAGCGAGGAATTGGATGACATTACAACAACCACTTACAAGAAGATTGACTAATTACCAATCTACTTAAGACAGAGCAGCACTTGAGGAAACTCTTATGCTGTTTTTCTTTTTATAAAGCTACTACAATTTCAAGGAATACTTCTATATATAATCCCATTCGCAAGAATGTTGCAGCAGTTTATAATAAACAAAACTTTATATAATCTTCTATTTCTTGAGCAGTTACAGCATAAATCGGTGCAAGTTGCTCAAAATGGGAATCTCTTGTAAAACGAGAGCCGTTGGTGAGCATAGCTAACAGATTCTTGGATTTCAATTTATGTCCAGAGTAGGTAAGGGCTAAAGATACCAAATCGTTGATAGGTACACCAGACTTTAAGATGGAATAAATATCATAATAATCGCGAAAATTACTCCTGCGTAGCATCACCTCCATCTTCATAGCTCCAATAGACTTTACATCTGCCAATCTGAGATTATTCAGATATTCCACAGGCATACTTACAGGAGAATATTTAGGACAGGCATAAAAGGAGAACTTTACTCCAGACACTAAATACTCCACATGGTCTATATCTAAAATGTCCTTATGCTGAATATCACCTATTACAGCGAGCTCTTTCTCTATCTGATACCATGCCACTTCCATTTTCTCTGTTTTAGAGGTACGCCATTTCATAAAGTCCAAGTCCTCACTTTGTCGAGTTCCCATTTGCAATGACAAAGCTGTGCCACCTACCAAGAGATAGGGTTTGATGCAGTCCAACTTAGAAACGGCTTCAAAAACCTGCAGCGTGTGTGGAGCTAAACCTTTCATGCAAACATTTTATTAAGATGGCGGGTAGCCATAGACTTTATATAAGCATCTGGCTTCTTTGCCTTGAAATAATACCATGCAAAAAAACGATTCAACGTGTAGAGATATTCCGCTTGGGGAACAAGATAATCCAGCCACACCTGCTTAATTTTCTTGAAAGGATAAATTAGAAACAGTTGGTTTATTTCTTCCAAGTCAAGATGTAACAAGGTTTTCTCAATCAGCATATCATCTGGAATATCCTTGATTAAGTTTTCATTGTACGACCAAAAGCAGTGTTCTTGCTTCAGTTTCGCCAATAGTTCTTGTTTTACCACATCTCTTGACATAACTCTCTGTTTTAGAATAACACAAAATTAGTGATTATTCTTGTCCAAAGCAAATCACAATGGAGAATGTTTCATTGTGAATAAGATTTTTAGTAAATTTGCATAATAAGTTCAGTGTTGACCTATTGTTGACCTCAGAACTTACACAGAGATAATTAACGTGTTGATAACGAGGCAGCTCAGTTGGTTAGAGCAACAGACTCATAATCTGGAGGTCCCTGGTTCAAGCCCAGGCTGGTCCACAAACAAGAGGCCTCTTTTAATTTTTGGACTCCGCTATACAAGCCCGGTATTTGTGTAATAAAACAACCTTCATCATGAAATACGGAGTATCTCCAAATACACTGCTCATAACTGCCGGAACCATATGGTCATTGGCAGGAGTCAATATTCTGCGTATAGGCCTGACCTGCTGGATAGATGACGGACATTATTGGCTATTCAAAGTCTGCGAAGCCAGCCTGGTATTCCTGCTATTCTTCGGCATCATTTTCCATAGGCTATACAAGAAACATACTCTCCGTATCTCACAGAAGAAAGGGAAGCACTGCCCCTTTTCCTTTTTCGACGTAAAAGGATGGATTGTCATGATAGGCATGATTGCAATGGGAATTGTAATACGTACCTGCCACCTTCTGCCCGACTCCTTCATCGCAGTGTTCTATACCGGACTTTCTCTCGCGCTTCTCGGCACCGGACTACGCTTCATCTGGTATTGGTGGAGGAACGGATAACTCCGGATTCACCGATTCCCATCCTATGCAGGTTCCGGCAAAGTGCTGACCGCCTCGCTCTTTATCCTTTCAGGCTTATTGCTATTCCCCGGCAATTTCCAAGCCATGCTGTGGCCCTTGGCCCTTATCCTCATCGGCATTTTCTTTCTCAGACATCACCATAGGAGAAACTGGACACACCAAAGGACAGTGCATCGCCGTGCCAAGATGGTACAACGGATGATGAACAAGAGAATGGGAGAGCAAGAGGAACATAGCACCCGGAGAAACCTACATAGACCTGGACTGCAGTTGGGGAGGAGTGGAACTGCACATACCCGCCGACTGGCAAGTACGCATAGAATGCAGCTGCTTTTGCGGCGGATGTGAAGACAAACGCTGGCAAGGCACACCTGCCAAACAAGCATTCCTTCCCCCCTCTTGTTCGGTATTCCTGCCTGGACAGCTATCCTTTTGTGGTATCATCTGCAGATTGTGGCAGACACTTCATTACAAACAGAAAAATTCACCGCCCCCGAGGCAGAAAAGGCCGCTCCCCTGCCACAAGAAGAAAGTATTGACCGGATCACGGTAAAAGACGGCTCCCGGATTCACATCATCAAAGTGGAAGACCTATTATACATCCAGGCTTGTGGGGACTACGCAACCCTGGTGACACCCGACGGAGAGTACATCAAGGAACAGACCATGAAATACTTCGAAACCCATTTGCCAGCAGATAACTTTGTCCGCATCCACCGTTCGAGCATTGTCAATGTAACCCAAATATCACGAGTGGAACAATATGGAAAAGAGACCTACCAAGTGACGTTGAAAAGTGGCGTCAAACTACGGGTAAGCCTCTCCGGATACCGGTTACTGAAGGAGCGGTTGGGCATATAAATTCCGAAAGCAGTCCTTCAGGATACTTTCGGAAGAGGAAAAATAACATAGGCTTAACTTTTTGGAATTTTCTATCGATTTTTTCCCACCTTTTAGTTCCATTTAGCTCCATTTACTTCTCCTACCTTTGCGCCATAATCAAGAAAATAAGAGGCCTCTATTTTGATTGTTATTTTATTATTTAATTTCATTAGTGTCCACTAAAACACCATAGAAGTTCTTTGAAATTATTGAAATTCAATTTGTTATAAGTAATTTTACATTCCCGAGACTTGAATTTAACTTTGCGGTCAAAATCAAACCGTTATGTTTAAAGACGAGTACGTTTTCTCTCAATTAGTGAAATTCCTTGATTACGAGAAATTCAAATACATTGTGAAGAAATTCAATGGCAACAAGTATATCAAAAGCTATACCTGTTGGAATCAACTGCTTACGATGATGTTCGGTCAGCTATCCAATCGAGAGAGCCTCCGAGATCTGGTTGTGGCTATGGAGGCTCATGCCGGGAAACTCTACCATCTCGGAATCGGGAAGTCTGTAACGCGAAGCAATCTTAGCAAGGCTAATGAGCAACGTAACTACCGCATCTTCGAGGAGTATGCAACATTCATGATAGCCGAGGCCCGCAAGCGTAGAATCAATAAAATATTCGAACTTGACGGTCATGTTTACGCATTTGACTCTACAACGATTGAGCTGTGCCTGTCGATGTTTGAATGGGCTAAATTTCGCAAACATAAAGGCAGAATAAAGTTGCATACGCTCTACGATATTGAAGCGGAAGTAACCGCATTTGTGCATATTACACCTGCCAATATTCACATGAAGACAAAGCTGCATTTTTTATAATCTTCCCTCTCCAATTCCCTCAAACTCTTATATATGATAAAATAGCTTGGAGTATAATACAGCACCATTAAGATAAGGTGCATCGACTTCAAGCATTATAGTAATAAACAATTACCGGGTCACACTCATTTTCAGACGCCGGATTGTAAGACCTTGGATAATATGGGTAAAAACCTCGTAGACTGGTATAGCAGTTATCTTATCAGTAGAAAAGACAAGATACAGAGCATATCCGGAACGGTGGTTGCAGACGCATTCTTTTCCAAGGAAACTTTCATAACGCCTATGTGTGAGAGCAATTTCCATGTCATCAGCCGCTTTAGGAATGATGTAATCCTGTACTATCCGACACTGGAAAAGAAAACAGGAAAACGTGGTCATCCCAAGTAGTCTGACGGCAGGATTGACTTTGCCAATCTGGATCTGCCCCGATGCAAGGAATACGAAGTGAACAAGGGAAAGCTATACGGTTTGAGGGCATATGCAAAAGCTCTCAAAAGGTACGTTTCCTTATCCGTCTGGTATCCGATAGACGGGAGGACAGACAAGTGGCAGCTTTATTTCTCTACAGACGATTCCATGGATGGACGCGAAGTGCTGGATTATTACAGAACCAGGTTCCAACTGGAATTTTGCTTTAGAGATGGCAAGCAGCATGCAGGAATCACCAACTGTCAGTCAACCGACTTCAGAAAACTGGATTTTCACTTCAATGCGTCGCTCGCTGCTGTCAACTTGGCCAAAGCCGCATGTAAGAGGCTCGGAATAACCTATTCCATATCATCTTGAAAGTCATTCATACACAATGCTTATATGCTTGAACGATTTATTTGCGTGTTGGGGATTAACCCAGACATGCAAGTTTTATTGACAAACTTTGTAAAGAGCTCATTTTATTTACTGCCAGAGCCGCTTAGGCTTGGCTAATTTTTAACGAACTATTGAATATTGATTTCCTCAGTATATCGCAAAACCATCCTTCCAAATGAACAACAAACCGGACGGACACTCCCATCTTCATTCATCATGCAAAGCCTCAGCTGGCTGTATCTTCATAGCCTTACGCGCAGGCACACTGATTCCAATAATAATCATCACAGCAATTAGGAGAAAACTAATTGCCGCACACAACAATAAACGGTCAAATTCCAATGTCGTACCATTACGCCAAGAATTCAATTCCAAATTAGCGAGATTATAATCTATTATGAATGCTATAGGCGTAACCGTTACTAACAACAATATGCCTTCACCGAGCAACCGGAAAAAAACGGCAGTATTTGTTGCTCCGTGTACTTTATGCAATGCTATCTCTGAACGACGCTGTTGCGTTCGAAACCAGAACGTCCCAAGCAAACCTAAAAAAATATTCAGCAAAAGGAATCCCATCCCCATCACATAATTACGAATATCATTTGCCCATGACTGTTGATAATTATGGCGAATATCTACAAAAGAACGTATCTTTGAGATAAAAATATTGCCAACACGAAACTGGCTCTCGCTATCTTTTTTCAGTCGTGCTATAAAATCATGGTCCATGTCTTCACGAACCCGGACACAAAGCTCCATACTCGTCCAAAAATAAGACTGTTTGAACAAAAGGCAAGATGAACTACGCGCCTGCTCGTAATCATGAAAACGGACATCCTGAAGTGCAGCACCCAACCGGTATGACTTCGTTGTGTCACCAAAAAGCTGAAAATCCTTTCCGACAAATTCTGTCAGTCTACGACCATAATTTTCAAAAAGATTGTTCGATGCCAAGAAATCACCACACTCCAAAATTTCTGCCAGTTGTTCCGGAGTCTCACCACATGCCCCCTGATATCGAAAAACACGGACAAAATCAGGAGTTACCATTCTGAATACAGTGGTTAATGAACGAAGAGTATCATAAAGTACAATATCGGAACTGCTAGTTTCATTATAAGGATACGAAGCATTCGAAAGACTCGCCGCTTCTATTTCCGGACGACGACGAATACGTTCCAATATTTCCGCCACATCCGCATGAGTTTCGTCTTTGCTTCTATCGGGAATATAATCAGGGCTCTTAGGCGTAAGTTCACTCAGCCCTATAAGGTAGCAATGCTCTATATCAAATCCCCTCGGTTCTAAATAAGTAGCGGCATGAGTATAAAGATAATCCACTATATACCACATCACAACACTCACAAGCAGCAATTCTAATACAAGCCATAAATTCAAAATCCGCTCATTCTTTATCTGTACAAAAAGTTTCTTTATCATATCCCTATCCTATTATTAGTGAACAATTAATGCAGACGTCCGTTCAATGCATTTACAATACCCACTCTCGATGCACGCCATGCAGGAAGACCTGAACTCAGCAGGTTCAGAATAAAACAAAACAACAATGCATAGAAGAAGGTGGAAGCATGTAACAATATACCGGCATCTACCATTGGGGGTACCGATGTCGGAGAAAACTCCAAGGCAAACAACAAACTATTCCCCAAATAAGCAAATGCCACACTCAACAGCAATCCCAATATACCGGCTATCAATGTCACCCAAAAGTTTTCCGCAATAATCTGTCCCATCAACTCAAGCCGAGTGGAACCGAATGCCCTACGGACACCTATTTCAGATACACGCTGACGAAGACGGCTCTGCGTCATGCTACTCAGATTAATAGCAGGCACCAACAATAGAATTACAAAAACAATCAATCGTTGCCGGCGAGCCTGTCCGATATCCGGTTCCTTACTGGCAGAGAAAGCTATGGAATTTTTCTCCTGGTCATAAGGACGACCACGATAGACGAGTTCGGAACCGTCAGCCAACATATGCTTATTGTATTCCTGACGACGACGCTCAACCTCCTCACGAATGATATTGAAATCATCACGATTCCGAGCCAGAATCGTACAGCTCATCCATCCCATAATCTCCTCCCCCCAAATATCTTTTGTGACTTCTGTAGAAGTATAAGGGATCCAGACTTGTCCATATGCAGTCGTTGCCAATGTCGAGACATCTTTCACCACACCTACAACCTTGTAAGGTACATGATTCAGCAACAACTCTCTGCCAACAACATCCGTCGTATGAAACAAGGTTTTCGCCGTGCTCTCAGTAACAACCGCCACTGGTAATCCTGAATTGAACATTGCCTCATCATAAGGCTTTCCTGCAACAAATGAAAAATCAAAAACACGCCAGAAAACATCATCCGTCTGTAACAGGTCAATATTTACAGCGGGCTGTTTGGGCAAGCCAATAGGCGTTGACTCCACTTTAAACGTATAAGCCGTCACTGCCTCAGGGTCCGCAAAGACTTGAAACACTCATCAGCGATCTTGATACTCATGGGAGCGTTACCGCTCCAACTTCCATTTGTGACACTGATAAATTTCACATGCAAAAAACGCTTGCGGTTACTTTCTGGAGCAAAAGGCGCCACCCTCACTTGTTGCATCATCACAACCAACATGATAAGAAAAATTGCAAGCGCCGTACCTGCTATACTGACAGCACTAATCACCTGATGATGACGTAATTGTATCCAAATCCGGATAAAATGAGATTTTATTAGCATAAGAATTCAAAGTTAAACAAACACAATCAACACTATATTTATCAAACACTCAAAACCGTCCCAGTGTATCTTTCAACGATACTACCTGATGTCCATCGAAGAAACGGACGGTTCTTGAAGTCTGTCTGGCCTGTTCTTCATTGTGGGTCACCATCACGATGGTGCGTCCGTCTTCCTCATTCAGTTGATGCAACAGTTCCATGACTTCGGCACCCATCTTGGAGTCCAGGTTACCGGTAGGCTCATCAGCGAGAATTATCTCCGGACTGCCGATAATGGCGCGGGCAATGGCAACACGCTGGCACTGTCCGCCGGAAAGTTGTGTAGGCATGTGGCGCATACGGTGGCTCAAACCGACCTTCTTCAACACCTCTTCCGCCAAATGACGGCATTCCTTGGCAGACACCTTTCTATACAGTAAAGGCAGCTCTACATTATCCAGTACATTCAGCGAGTTAATCAGATGGAAAGACTGAAACACAAAACCCAATTTTCGGTTACGGAAAGCAGCCAGTTCCCTATCCTTCATGCCATCCATCTTAGTACCTACAACTTCAACAGCTCCACTGGTAGGAGTATCCAGCAACCCTATGATGTTAAGCAATGTAGATTTGCCACAACCGGAAGGTCCCATGATACTGAGAAATTCTCCCTTATTCACTTCCAGACTCACATTGTCCAATGCCATTGTCTCAATCTCGTTAGTACGGTAAATCTTGCAAACATCAGTTAGTTTAATCATATGTTTTAATTGTTGGTTAACAAAAGCGTCATATTTATATATTATATAATTCAAAAAACATGCCAAAACCATTAGCAACTCATTACCAACAAATTAGCAACAACACTAAATGTCCGATAATGGACACAGCATCCACTATCGGACACATATAAGCCATATTGGCAATATTTTGCAATCACCGTTTCCAATCAAAACTACTTCACGACAAACTGACTTTGAATCTTTATAATTTTTCCATTGACGGCAACACCCTGCAGAGTGACCAGATATATCCCTTTCATATCGGACGTATAAAAAGAAACAACAGCGGAAGTAATATCCGGATTCCAATAAAGAGTATGACGAAAATCAGGTATACGAGAATTCAAGCGTGCTTCCGAATCATATACCGGAGCCGTAAAGGTCGGACGGTTTTGCGGAAAATCATATGAGAACTGCTGGGAGTTTTCACCCAACCGTATACCAGAGAGATTTCCTTTATAAGTAACAAGAGACACTATTCCATCATATATGTTCTTGCCAAAAGTATATTTACCGCTATATTGATGAATATAATGCAGCAAACGGGCATCGTAATCCAATATGGCTTCATGATCTTCAATAGGAACCCCGTCCAATAGCACCAATGCTTTCAATTCACTGAAATGTTTGGTATTTTCATGCAACACTCTGATAAATGTTTTGCCTCCAGCCTTCTTTGTTCGCACTTCTGTAACAAACTCGGTCAGTGTCTCGCGCAAAGTAGTAAAACGGGTGTATTCCGTCAAATCATAGCTAACCGAAGGAGAGAAATCATGCAAATTTTCTACCACCTTCAGCTCTTGCGCAGAGGCGGCAGGCAGTACCGTCAACATTTGTACTCCAAGGCTACGTTCTACCAGTTCTCTCTCCTTACATACCACACGAAGTTTAGGAAGCAGCCTTACACGAATCCCGGCAAAAGGAGGAACGATTTCCAATCTGCACGGTTCCCCCTTTTGTGGTAAAGCGGTCAATACAACATCTTGCAAATCGGTTACTTCCGAAGTGTAGAAGAAATAGACTCCATAGGATTGCCGTTGTCCGTCGAAAATTCTAATATCCTGCCCTACACACGCCAGCCTTGCATCTACAGAATCGGCAGATGCTCCTATAAGTTTTCCAGTCACAATATGTCCTTCACATTCGGGCACAAAACGATAGTGACTGGCAGAGGCAGTGATGCATTGCAGTTCTGCCGGTTCTGGAGAGCCGAGGATTTCACAATCTTTTCTTACTACAGACAAAGTGAGTTCCTTTGCATTTTCCGGTAAATCGGGCAGTGTCAAAGTTACTTTACTACGATTGCCATATACGGAGCTATCCGTTAAGCTGGGCAATGGAGAAGTTACCAGTATATCTCTCGGTATAGAGTCTATCCGTTCCACTTCATCTTCTTCCAGAGCTTGTGTAGCATTCAGCACGGCAATATGTTTTTTAGGGAAAAAAGCCACGGAATCATTTCTCATGAAACGGGTATATGCTGTCAACAAATAGGAACCGCTATGCATGGTCCAGGGAAGTTTTATGTGCCCCCAGCCGATACCATTCTGTAAAGCAATCATGCCTTGTGCATGAATCTGACTAGTGTCTCCAATCTCCACATAGGCAACTTTGCTAAGCATACTTTCGCAATAAGCAGAATCAGTGACACAAACCTTTATCCATAAATCTTCACCAGCCAAGTAACACTCCTTATCCGTATAAATTCTCATAAACTCACATCTCTGAGCAGATAACCCAGCCAATACAGACAAACTAATAATGGTAAATATAATTATTCTCTTCATAATATCATGATATTTAATAATCCCAATCAGGCAATGGCCAAAAATCCGGTTTATCAGGAGTTGCCCCCAATGCACGGTAGTCAACGCATTCCTTAAAAGCCCACATATAAGCACCATCATTTCTAAGATAAGCTATGCCATATCCTAACCCGACCATTCCATCATTTGAAAGGTCACCTTGTAGCATTGCAACGCAATAATAAGGGCTTTTATATTGTATTTCATCACCTGGGATATAAAGCCTGCGCTCACTTATATTCATATTGACTCCTATATAACCTATCACTTTCTTCTCGGGGTTGGTACATGTTATATTGGTAGGTAACTCTGTAGGCAAAGGAGTAAACAAGCCACCCATATCCTCACTTTGCTTAGCTTTGCACTGGTAGTATTCAAACTCGCCCTTTGACAGTCCTCTCTGCCTTATCAATGTGCTGTAATAGCAAGAAACACGGATATCGCTGGAAGATATGGAATAAACTCTTTTATTCTGCAATATATTCTCTATGTTTGCTTCCGTAGTTCCCACAAGTGTCCGGTTTGAAAGAGCGTGACTCCAACCTCGCGCATAAGGGGCCTTGGCATATTCATATACAATATCTTTACTCGCGTCATAAACCCATCTGCTACGATAGGCAGTCCTCACCTCCCAATCTTCCTCATAAGTCCAGATATAATAAACAGGGTCCGTATATTTTGTGTCATGCGCGGTAAGACAGACATATATATCACCGTAATCTTCCGGCTGTTCAAAAGAAAGACTGTCTATCGCAGCAGTTTCTATCGGATATGCAAGTTCGGAAGTATATACGTCTCCTTCATACTTTATTTCTACACCGTAACGCGTTTGCATATTCAACATTCCTATCTCTACCTGATATTGTCCGTCGCCGATAGGAGTTCCTACTATACGCAAACCATCATCTCCGACCACTGCAACCTCTGCAGTTATCTGATTATAGTCTTTGGGAATTTCTTCTTCGCCTAAAGAGAAAGTGCGACTTAGAGAAAACACAACGGTACTGTCTGATATTATATTACCATCAACAACTAGTAATCCCAATTGATTATCCCCCAAATTAGCATTGAACGTGTCAATGCAGCAGTTCAATATCATACACAAACAACCGGCTACAATCGATATATTGATTTTGTTCTTCATCTTTCTTTAGAATTTAATGTTATAAGTAATAAAAGGTATCGGAGCACCAAATATAGACATTCTATACCCTTGTATTTTTCCCCCTTCCGACACATAATAAACGGAATAGACATTTCTTCTTCCAGTCACATTGTATATGCCAATAGAAATGGAACTGTGAGTAAGCAATACTAAATGATGGCTGGGCTCTACATTGAAGGAGAAATCAAGCCGGAAATAATCAGGAACCCGAAAACTGTTCCGGTCGGTATAGTATACCTGCATCGCGTTTAATCCTTTATCATAATATTGACCGGCAGGCACTGTCGTCGGACGCCCGGTACTATAGTCTACATTAAATGACATACTATAACGGCGGGTAAATTTATAGTTCCCTACTAATTTAAAGTCATGAGGTTTGTCATATTCAGCAGGATACCATTCGCCATTATTGACGGGTCGAGAAATCCGCGGGTCATTCTGTCGCAGAAAAGTACGGGAATAAGTATAACTCAGCCATCCGTTCAACTTACCGGACGGTTTCTTTACTTGCAATTCAACTCCATAAGCATACCCCTCTGTATTAATCACATCAGTCTCCAAATGATGGTTCATCAATAGTTTGGCAGCACTCCGATAATCCAGATAGTCTGATAGTTTTTTATAATATCCTTCCATGGACAATTCCAATCCCATTTTGAGAATATTGTAATAAATACCTGTAGCCACCTGCCATCCTCTTTGAGGCTTTATATTAGGGTCACTCAACTTCCAAGTATCCGTAGGAGACATTATCGTCGTATTTGATATTTTATGAATATATTGCCGCATGGTATTGAAACCAGCCTTTAACGACAAAACATCCGTAAAAGCATAACGTGCAGCACACCTGAACTCCGGACCTTGATAGGTTTTAGCTATTTTACCAGTATTCACTGCCGCGACATCTATAAAGGAGCTTGAAGAAGGAATCATTCCCTTCTGATAAACATAATCAGTACGTGGTCCCAAAAGATTAAAGATAGAATATCGTACACCTACATCTACAGACAGTTTAGAGGCTATCTTCCATTCATCTCCCAAATAAATGGCACTTTCCAATGCTTTGTCTTTTTGAAGGACATCCTTTTTCACCAGCGATTCTTTGTGCAGTGGTTCATAAGCCCCCGGATTTATGTTGTAGTACTGGCTGATTACGCCAAAGTTCAGCAAATGTTTATCATTGATACTATAAGAAAAGTCCACCTTCCCGAACCACTGGTTGATGTCAAAAGACAACCGCGCTGCCGCTGCGTCCTCTGCCGTTTCATCATTAAGGTAATCGTAGTGGTCATATCCAAAGGAGAAATTACCAGTCAGCTTCGCAGACAAGACACTCCTCCAAATCAATGAAACATTCATATTGTCATAAGCATACTTCACGTTGTCATTAAAAGCAAAACGGTCATGGCTATAGTAGCCGTATACATTCAACTTATTATGATTGTTTACTGTATGCGAGAATACAGTTCCTACATCATAAAATCCCGCATTTCCATCCCGATAGCCACTTTTCTCCGGAAGCATTTTCATTATCCAATCTGAATAGGTAGTACGCCCACTTAAAAGAATCGATGTCTTTTCCTTCATAACGGGTATCTCCAAATTCAATTTACTTGTCACAAGACCTATTCCTGCCGAACCTGTAAATTTTTCCTTGTCAGCTTCTTTACTTGTAATATTCAACACAGACGAAATGCGCCCTCCAAACCGACTGGGAATACTACTTTTATAAAGCTCCGCATCTTTTATCATATCCGAATTAAAAGCGGTAAACAGTCCGAACAGATGGTTAGGATTATAAATAGTACCATTATTCAGCAAAAGCAAATTCTGGTCAGTAGCTCCTCCACGCACATTATAACCATTGGATGCCTCACCCACAGTCTTAACACCGGGAAGAGTTTGAAGCATCTTCAGAAGGTCGACCTCCCCCATAGCTGTAGGAATATTCTTCAGCAAGGCGGGACGAAATCTTTCTACCCCCAATTGGGTACTTTTTACATTGTGAAGCCGATCAGAAACAATCACCACTTCATCAAGCAGATGATCGTCTTCCTCCAGCTCTATATGAACATTTCCATCCCCATAAAGCATAAACTGCCGACGCGTTTCTCTCACTCCAAGACCTTTTATTTCAAGAGCATTATATCCGGCAGGAAGTTTGATAGTAAAATATCCGTCGTGGTCTGTTACAACGGCAATCCAAGGTTTTCTAAGAACAATATTCACACCCGGCACATTTTGTCCAGTCCTGAAGTTTGTCACTTGCCCATTCAGTTCCACCATCTCTTCGGAGGAAGGATTATTTTTGTCTCCTATCTCATAAACCTTATTCTCAGAAACTGCTTTTTCAATCGGAACTAAATGAAAAGACGAACTGACTTCTTCAGTTTTTTCTCTTTGCAGAGTAGAAGAAAGCGTAGTTGTCAACAATATTTCCGGTAGGACAAACAACTGTTTTCCATAAATTGTGACTCTATAACGCATAGGCGCTAAAGCTTTCTGCAAATAATCAACAGAAAATTCCAATGCTTGCTTTTTCACATTAAAAGATTCCTCAATAGTTGTGTAAATACAATAAGATGTATTTGCCTCTACAGCTTCCATCAATTCGAATATAGAAATACTGTCTACAGATTGCCGATGTGCAGTTTGCTCCTGTCAAACGCAGCAAAAGGGAAAAACACAGTAAATAGAATCACCGTTATATATCTTGATTTAATCATGGCCATTATTTATTAAAGTATCTGCATAGTCCAACAACATAACCAGAGCCTTCTCTCGACGATCGATACGACTTAACCCCTGTTCTTTCGCATACGCTTTCAACAGCTTCTTATAACCTGGAAAATATTTCATTAAGCCAGAATAAGAAGTAATTGTATGGGCTACCCCCTCCTTATAAAAAATAAAAGATGTCTTGCTCTTGAACTTCTGATAATTAACCCTCTCTTTTTCGACAGGCGTCCCCAATACACATGAAACCTTTTGATACAGCTGCAGATGTGGACTTTCATACAAAAATGCCATAAAATCATCATCTCGTCGCACAAACAATGTACCTTGGATAACAAAATAGTCCACTTTCCTCATGTCTACACAAACAGCTATTTGCTTTTCCGGAGTTATTACCACCAAATGCTTTTTATAAGTATCATACCTAAGCTGCAAATCACCATATAAAAAGCCATTATAACAAATATCTCCTTTCTGAAATTCATCGGTATTCCAATAAGGATGGTTCACATACTGTTTGGGAGAATACCCAGTTTCCATTTGGTTAACATAAAGAGCCGCACAATCTCTTGCTTTTTTCCTAAATTCATCGAAAAAACTCTGCTGCGCATAGACTGAAGCCATTGCAGTAAAAGTGAGCAACAAAAACAGCCTTTGGAATTTATTCATAAGCATGTAGTATTTAATTAAAGTTAACATTTATATTCCATCAAATATTATATTACAATGAGATTGTGCCTGCGTTTTGGCACAACCTCATTGCAAGTTAGTATTTGTAAAAAAGGTGTCTAACAATCAACTCATTTCCATTTCTTCACTCCTTCCATATTTTCCGGTGTAGCTTCTATCAGGCTCAAGGCAAATCCACCGCTACGTGCCAGCTTCACATTCATCTTGTTCTTGCTCGTCACGATGCCCTTCTTAATCTGATAAGCGGTAGCATTTCTTTCAAAATCAGCATTTTTGGCATCGGCATAAAGCGTGGCTATGTACTGCTTGCCCGGCTCCAGGAAGTCGAGAACAAAAGCTGAAGTGCGTGCATGCTCATCGGTGATGCCTCCCACAAACCAATTCTCCGTACCCTTGGCTTTACGGGCCACGGTAATATAGTCTCCCGGCTCCGCTTCAAGGTACTTACTGTCGTCCCAGTCTACTGCCACGTCCTTGATGAACTGGAAAGCATCCAAATGGGGTTCATAATTCTCCGGCAAATCGGCAGCCATCTGCAGTGGGCTGTAGAGGGTGACGTATAATGCCAGTTGCTTTGCCAGCGTGGAATGAATCTGCCCGTGATTGTCATGATTCATAAAATTCAGATAAATGTCAAAGATGCCCGGGGTATAATCCATCGGACCACCTATCAAGCGGGTGAAGGGGAGCACAGTGGTGTGGGAAGGCTTGTTGCCGTCATAAGGCTCGAATTCCGTGCCACGGGCTGATTCATTGCCAATCAAGTTGGGATAGGTGCGGCACAAACCTGTAGGACGTACTGCCTCGTGCGCATTCACACAAATCTTATATTCGGCAGCTTTTTGTATGGCATAGAGGTAATGATTGTTCATCCATTGTCCATAGTGATGTTCTCCGCGAGGAATTATATCGCCCACATAACCACTCTTTACAGAGTTATAGCCATTATCCGCCATAAACTGATAGGCTTTGTCCAGATGACGTTCATAATTGCGTACCGAAGCAGAAGACTCATGATGCATCATCAGCCTAACCCCTTTACTGTGTGCATAGGCATTCAGCATCTTCACGTCAAAGTCGGGATAGGCAGTCACAAAGTCGAACACAAAATCGCGCGAACTTCCACCCCAGCTTTCCCATCCTTCATTCCAGCCTTCTACCAATACTTGGTCGAAACCATGTTCGGCGGCAAAATCTATATAGCGTTTCACTCTTTCATTAGTGGCTCCATGCCGACCGTTCGGCTTGATTTTCGTATAGTCGTTTTCTCCAAAACGCATGGCAATCAGTTCATCTGTATAACTCCACGACTTCTGACCGGTAATCATCTCCCACCATACGCCTACATACTTCACCGGTTTAATCCACGAAACATCTTCATAGGCACAAGGTTCGTTCAGGTTCAAGGTAAGTTTGGAGGCAAGCATATCACGGGCGTCATCGCTCACCATGATGGTACGCCACGGAGTCTTCCCGGGAGCTTGCATATATGCCTTGTTTCCCAAAACATCCGGGGTCAACCACGATTCAAAAGCCAAGTTCTTTTCATCCAGATTGAGATGCATACAAGAATAGTCCACCAAAGCCGCTTCATGCAAGTTGATGTATAGACCATCGTCCGTCCTCATCTGCAAGGAGGTTTGCACACCCGTGGGCGAGAAAACGAACTGGGAAGCATTCACCGTCACCGCCTTATCCATTAAACCGCGAATTTCGGACAAACGGGACTCTGTATAGTCATACTCCTGCGTGTCATAGTCACCGGGAATCCAGAAAGCGGTATGGTCTCCGGTCATGGCAAACTGGGTATGCTCCTCTTTTACCGTAAAATAGTGCAGAGTTCTTTGTAAAGGAAACTCATAACGGAATCCCAAACCGTCATCGTAAAGACGGAAACGGATAACGATATGGCGGTTCTGCTCCTTCTGGTCCAACGTCACAGCCAGCTCATTGTAATGATTCCGTATCTGCGACACTTCTCCCCACACAGGTTTCCATGTTTCATCGAAAGTTGAAGCCCCGGCTTCCACAAGTGTAAAACCATTCATCAAGCCCGGGTCACCCACCAATTCCAAGCCCAGTTTCGATGGATTAACCACGGCTTTCTCTTTGTAAAACAACTGATAGACCGGCTCTCCCAAAGCATTTACGGTAAACTCAAGACGGAGATTTCCATCAGGCGAAGTGATACCTTCGGCCATCGCCACCTTTCCTACTACCACGAAAAGCAGAAAGCAAATCCACTTCACAGATGCATAATGCATGTTCTTCATATTTTTTTATTAATGGTTTCTAAATCTATCATTACTGTTTAGGAGTCAACTTCAGCAACACGACACCGTGTGCAGGAATATCAAACTGCATCTTATCCTTGGTACTTCCGATGTCCTTATGTTTCCATAAGTCGCGTACTTTGTATTCTTTCTCCCAGAAGCGGACATCTGCAAAAGAGAGGTTTTCTTTCTGCAAAACGGTTTCCACATTCCAGGGTTGTTCATCGCGGTTAAAGAAACATACTGCGGCTTCACCATTGGACAACTGCTTCACCCAAATTTCATGCTCACCCACTTTCATGTATCGTCCACCTTGTTTGCCAAGCTTGTCCTGATTTACTGCAATCACTTCTTTATTTGTCAAAATTCCAAGTGTCTCCTTGTCCATTTTACGAATATCATTACCCGCGAGCAAAGGGGCAGCAAGCATACACCACATCGTGAAATGAGAGCGATTCTCTTCCATCGTCAGCACACCATTACCCACCTGAAGCATGTCCGGGTCGTTCCAATGTCCCGGTCCGGCGTATTTGTGCAAGTCGGCATTCTTGTCAATAATTTCTACGACACCGCATCCTCCCCAATAATTAATACCTTTAAAAGCATTGATAATGTCACCGGTAGTCCTCCAAAGATGTCCGATGCCTTTTGCCCATGTCCAAGGCTGGCTGTTTCCCCACTCGCAAATAGAGAATACGATAGGACGCCCGGAAGCCTTCAGGGCATCACTCATTGTTTTGTAGGCAGCTTGAGGATTCTGGCCTTCATCAAAACACCAGTCATACTTCAAATAATCCACTCCCCATTCCGCATAAGTGCGTGCATCCTGAAACTGATAGCCACGGCTTCCCGGTCGTCCGGCACAAGTCAGCGTTCCCGCACATGAATAAATACCGAATTTAAGTCCTTTGGAGTGTATGTAATCTGCCAAAGCCTTGATGCCGGAAGGAAAATTCTTTTCATCAACCAGAATGTTTCCTTCATTATCCCGGCCTACCTGCCAACAATCATCTATATTGAGATACTCATATCCTGCATCCTTCATGCCGGTAGACACCATCAAGTCTGCAATCTCACGAATCTGTTTTTCATTAATGTTACAACTGAAGCAATTCCAACTATTCCACCCCATAGGAGGAGTCAAAGCCAAAGAATCGGTACTGTTTGCACGGGCAGAAATGACAGTGCACACTACAAATAATAAATATAAAAATCTGTTTTTCATAATACAATTGTTTTTCATTGAATAATTATTTAGAATTTTACAAGACATCTTTTCCCTTAATCCGTTTCACGCATCTGCATACTCTGCCTTCAGTAGTTACCCCCTCTATCAGCACAGTATAACTGGACGGACGATCGGCTGTATAAAATGAGAGTAGCGCTTCACCCTGTTCATTCAAGTGTAAATCAGGTACCCAATGAATCGTAGAGCGTATATCCGAATTCACAATTTTCCGGCTCTCCTCCGTAGAATATTTCGGCGAATAGAATTCCGCTTGCTTGGCATACCCCAACGGCACCACATGAGCAATATGAGGAAGACTCTCTACAAAACGTCCGCGATTCAACCTAGCAGTAGTGATTTGAATGCTCTGCCCATATGTATCCCGGTACCTTTGTTCATCGTCACTACTCCAAGCATGCTCCACATTCCGTACCCAATGTGATAAGAGTCGTTCTTCTTCAGACAATTTTGGATTATTCAACATATCAATAAACCGGACATCAGAGGCCTTGAGTTTCTCCAAGTTATTTTCATTTTGTACCTTCACGTCGTCTACATAGATATTCACCCGTACACACTGGCTTTCATTCAGAGGCCTACCATGCGGATTTCTCTTTATTACAGAATTTATGGCAGAACTTTTGACAAAGTGTTCGCGATGCCCACTTTTCGGATCTCCACTCATGGCCTTAGGACCTATCAAATTCCCAGACAGATACCCCTCTATGAAGGCTTCTCTCTTTAACAGTCCAACATGCCTTTCTCCAGTAGGAACCGGTGCACCGCCCACTACCAATCTCTTCATCACCTGATAGATGCAAACTTCAGGCATCTGGTTCAGTAGTTCCAAGGCATTCGCCGCTTTCTGTTGTTCTATAAAGGTAGCCGCTATTGATTTATAAGCATATCCGTAGTGAGGGGAAACTCCCTTTACAGTCACTTCAGGAATCTTATATACTTTCTCTCCATTTATTATCTCATACCCTTCCTTCATCTCCCGCAAATATTCAGCAGATATTCTCGATCTACTCATCGCTTCCCACTCCAGCCCTTTCACTTCGGGATACGTATCTTCTTTCAATTCTACGGTATATTCTTGAGCCTTCTTCTTGGAAGGAGTAATTATAAACCCGGTCATGTCCGGACAATCATGGGTTACCCTGAACACTCCGTTCCTATCGGTAGTCACAGTATGTATCTGTCCAAATTTCGGAACTGCCACTGACATCCGCACCGGTCTTCTTGTCCTTTTATTGAACCAACCTTTTAAATTCCCCCAAATAGTCTGTACTTGTTCCGGTTCCCATTCTTGTTCTGTTTCGACCGCAGGATACAGTAAAGTGCTGATTGGGAACCGACTCCATCCTTGTGTCAAAAGCAACTGATCGAGATGCTTCTTACGTTCCGGCATGGAGTTTTCCAGATAGTATCCGGGAGTAGGAATATGGCCTTTCAAATCAGATGACAACAACAAAGCACTACGTATATTCCCATTTTCCGGGTCTATATGTACAGCAAAATCATCCGTAATGCTCATAGAAAAGTTCCCTTGGAGAGGAGAATAATCTGTTCCAACCAGCTTTATTCCCATTTTAAGCAATGACCGGGATTCTGCAGGCGAACCGAATGTGGCAACTTGAAAAAAACATGTATCCTGACAAACAAACACAAGCCGTTCGGTCAATGCCTGCTCCTCAGCATTGAAAACTGTAAGATGAAGAATTCCCTCCGGCACGTTTTTCTTAGAAAATCTGCCCGACAACTTTCCTGATGTAATCTTATTCCGACAGACTATTTGCCCACGTACATGCGCCAATAACTTCAACTCTTCCAATAAAATATATTTTTTCGGTACACAAACCTTATAATGTATCAGTGAGTCATCCTGCATCACTGTCAGTGCTATTTTATCAGAAACAGCTGGCGGCAGTAGAAAACGTTTCTCTACTCCCGATTCATCGTATGTAATCGCAAAAAGGGAGTCGCTGGTTTCGGCAGTCAAAGCAAATGAACCAATGCCTTCGTGCTCACTCTGAAAAGAAACGAGTGTATCGCCTGCCAAATTCATCACATAGCCTTTGATACAAGGAGAGATACCGGTGGTTGCCTCTGCCTTAAACGCAACCACCTGCTCTACCCCGGCCAACAAATGTCCACCTTCCGGATAAAAGCCTACATGATAATCATACACATCAGGCAATTCTATTTTTCGAGTAATATTCAAATTACCATCCTTTAACGTAAGTTCCACGTATTGTGACAACTCCTGCTTGGGAGGAATCTGTATACACACTTCGCCTGCTTTATTCGTTTTCAGGAACAACAATTTGTTTTTATACGTTTTGGTCCGAACCATATATTCCACCTGCTTTCCCGCATAAGGCTCACCATTCCTCCGTAAAAGAGTGACCACCATATGCCTCTTACCTCCATTCGCTTTATAACGTACCTTCAGCACCAGCAACGAATTCAAGCCCTCACATACAGATATTTGTTTTGTAAAAAAGAAAGCCTCATCCCCATTACGCATATAATTTGTATAACCCCGTAGCATATACTGTCCTTCAGGAATATCACTTTCCAATGAAAAAAAATTACGGTATATACCGTTCTCTTCTTTCAATTTCTTACGTAACAAAACTTTATTCTTATTATCAATCAACTCCACATACATAAAGCGGCTTTGCACATCTTGCTCCTTGTGTGTTTTTGCATCTACCAGATAGCCTTTCATCCAAATAGTATCTCCTGTCAAATAAAACGGCTTGTCAATATGGATATATATTTTTTCCTGTTTCAAATCTGAAGCCATTCCAACCACACCGTTTCCCAAAATTGAAAAACAGCATATAACCCAAAACAATATAATCCTTTTCATAGCTAATAAATGTATTAGATTTATCAACAACCTCTTCTTCTTTTCTTCAGAAAGCAAGCAGACACTATGCTATCACAATGATGCTATATCAATCACCAACTGGCTATCATCCGTGATGTGTGTAGTAGTAAACTTTATTTTATCATCCAGCCTTACCTTAATCTCTACTGTAGCATTGCCAAGGATAGTACCTGCCTTGTTGTCCAGTAGAATTTCAAAGTTCAGTGTCGACTTGTTCGTCACTTTCACCAGAGCCTGATTGCCTTTCACCTCCTTCACTTCATAAGAGAGGCACGCCTTGACCAGAGATAGCAGGTTCTTCTCAGAGCCTATCAGTATATCCCCGAACTTCACTACCGAACGCCCGGCAAGGAGAGCTTCTTTCACTCCTTCTTGAGAACGTTCTTTGGCAAATACAATCGTCATCGGTCCACTTTGTTTGTCCGTACGATACGTTTGCTTATAAACACCATGTATATCGGTATTTCCCATATATGTCAGGCCGTATTCCTTACAGTAATTAAAAGCTTTCGGATAGTACTCAAAGCCGTTCACCACCTCTATTCCATGTATCTTTTTTTGCTTAATCAAATCTTTATGGACATTATATAAAGTACTTGTGTCGTTAGGCCACCCCGGATGATTCCACATAATGAAGGCCCCTTGCTTCAAAGCGTTGTCAACAGCTTTCAGAGGATCTTCCACGTCCAGTGCATTGGCATCCGTCAAGAAGAGAGCATTGATGTGCCCTATCGGCTTGGAACGGGTTATCTCGGCTCCCTGAATTACTATCAGATTGGAAACTTTCTCTACAGTCTTTGCCCTTTTGTAAGATTCGTTATGGTCGGCCTTGATATAGTCTTTATTGGGGCGATATTCTATATGGTCGGTAATGGCTATCACATCCAGCCCGCGAATAGCAGCTTCCCACACCCGATTTTCAGGTTTTATATCTCCATCGGAGAAGATGGTGTGGGTATGAAAATCACACTTCAGAGTTTTATATCCTTCCACATCGGGGATATAAATATATTCGCCCGAATAAGGCTGCTGTGCTTCCGATACCTTCACTACTTCCAGGCCCTGCAACTGTGCAGAGCCCCGAAGTGTGAAAGCCGATAAAAAAGCCAAAGATAAAATTAACTTTTTCATTCGTCTCTCTATTTTATAGTTTGCTATTTTGTAGGAGTAATCTTCACGAAGGTGACACCGTGATAGGGAACTTCCGTCCGGAAGATGCCGTTCACCTCTCCCAAGTCTTTCTGTCGCCACAAGTCACGAACCATTGCTTTTCCTTCAATGCCAAGCTGTTTCAAATCAAAATCAAAAGCATACTCTCTCATCTGCATAGCTTCAGCATCCTCCTGATCCCAAAGAATGAAATAAGGGTCTACATGGAAGAAGCCTACCGCATAAGAACCGTCGTACAGCTTTTTACTCCATACTTGGCCGTTCTCTACCATCATCTTCTTGGCGGGAGCCACCATGGGGTCTTGGCTGACTGCTATCACTTCGTTGTTGGTCAGCAGATTCAGCGTAAAGTCGTCCATATTTGCCATGTCGCAACCTATGAGCAAAGGAGAAGAAAGAAGGCACCACAAAGAAATATGAGAGTACTGTTCGTCTGCCGTAAGATATGAATCGTGCACTTTGCTTCCCCAGCCTTGACCAAGCTTGCCAACAACCAGCATGTCGGGGTCATTGTTTCTGCCCGGAGCCGTAGCATCCGCACAAACATCCTGGAAAGTACCTATAGCTGTCACAACATTCCATTCGTCCGTGATGTCGCGAGTAGTGCGCCATTGGTTTCCTCCTGCTTCCGGTGCCCAGTTCCACACATTGGGAGCGCCATAACCCACACAGTAAACAATGTCACGGTTCACCTTATCCAATGCCTTGCGCATCACGATATAGGGTTCCTGAATAGTCTTCTCTTCCGAATCTTTTTCTATCTCCAAATATCCGCAATAGTCATATTTCAAATAATCCACTCCCCAGCGTTCCCATGTCTTGGCATCAATTTCTTCGTGCTGGTAGCTGCCCACATGTCCGCCACAAGTGATATGTCCCGGTGAGGAATAAATACCGAACTTCAAGCCCAATCCATGAATATAGTCTGTCAATGCCTTGAAATCGGGGAATTTATCGTTTGAAAGTATCTCGCCCTGCTTGGTACGCGCCGCAGCTTCCCAACCATCATCTATATTCACGTATTCCCATCCGTAGGCATGCAGTTTTTCGTTCATCATGCGGGCTGCGTCACGCACTTTCTCGTCGTTCACAGAAAGCCCCCAACAGTTCCAACTGTTCCATCCCATAGAAGGAGTCAAGGCTATGGCATCCCCTATTTTAACAGTTACCTCTTTCTGGGCCGTACCTTTGTCATTGGTGGCTTTGAGCGTTACCTTATACTCTCCCTCTACTGTGGCTTTACCCGTAATGCGACCGGTAACAGCATCCAATTTCACACCAGCCGGAAGCCCTTCGGCCTCAAACTTCATGGGGCGGTTGCCGGTAGCCATCACGGACCATAGAAACGGATTACCCGGACGTGCGCCATAGACCAGCGGATTGTTGATGACCGGACTTTCGGGAGCAGGAGGCGTAAGGATATACTTCTCTTTTGCCACCGGTTTTGCCCACGCAGGAACAGGTTTCACATCGCCACGGGTCGTTATCTTCACATTGAGCCAGTCGGCATGGTCGTACATAATGCCGTCACCACATTCTTCTACCAATAGCAGCACTTTGTCCACCCCTTTCAGGTTTACATTAAACTCTTTTACAGGATCTCCTTTCTGCATCACTCCACTCTTCCAGAGTTCCTTCTTGTCACCGAGAATCTTGAACTGAAGTTTGCCTGCAAACAAGTTCTTGTCATCAGCTCCTGCCAAACCGGAGATAGAAACGGCCTTTCCATCCAAATCGTACAGCAGGCGGCTGATGGAATGGGCACCAAGTCCACGTTCATAAACAACTCCATTCACTGTAAGCGGGGTATGTACTACGGAACGGTTGACTTCAAGCATTCCCCAGTCCTGAACATAACAGGAATCTTGACCGAATTCATCCAGCCACACTTCTTTAGTAGGCCCGTTGTCGCAAGACTGCAAGCTCCAAGCCCCCATCAACATTGCAGCCATAAGTGCTGCACATTTTTTAATTTTCATTTCTTTGTGTTTTTTGTAAAATCAAGTGAGATTATACTCACCTGCAAAATCCAATTTATTGTAAATAATCCCTACCAACATACGATATTTTTAAAAAGCCCCTCTAGGGCACACTCTGAGAGGGGCTATAATCAGTATACGATTGAATGGCATTCAGTATACGACTGAATAGGGTTCACTTCGGAACACAATTCGCGAATCCCCAAAAACGGCCATTATCCGTAATGTTCAATTACCACATCAATCAATCGCCTTTTCTACAAATACGAATATTATCGAATGCAAAATTACGGGCTATCTCAGGATCTATCTCCAAACGCATATTGAAGCTTGTGTACGAACCTGGATGGTAGTCCGGATAATCCTCTGACAAATATACATTAAACGGCAACGTAATTGTCTCCCAACGGTTGAAGTTCTGTATATTAAAGTCTGTAGCAACCCAATCGCATGTGGGAGCAGCCCAATAAAGATAATTACAGAACCTTATTCTGTCCTTGATGAATTGATTGGATGTGCGGAATTCACATTTCACCACATAATTCTTACATGATTCAAGTCCTAACATATCATCAGTATAAGGTATATCGCCTCTTTCTGCAATATACCACCAAGAGCTATATTCAGATTTATCATCTATTCTCAAGAAGTTACCGCTCAACCGTTGTGGATCTTTCTCATCAGTCACCACATTTGTCATAGAACTGGGCAAATATTCGTCAAAGTCCATAATCATAAAATCACAATCGTAGTAACGTCCGGGGCATACCGCCTCAACATTATACTTCACCCCTTTCACTTTAATTTTTATGTTCTTATCTACATCAACCGGTACTTTAGCAGTCAGATAATTATTAGCCGATTTAATGACCGGAGATACCTTTCCATTGAAATCGACAACAGCATTGAGCGAATCTATTTCATAGAGGTTGAAGAAATCTCCATAAATCATAATCGTATCACCCGGTGCCGTATATTCATTGAACATGCGGGAAAGCTTTAAATTGGGCGCTACCGTTTTAAAAGGAATTTCAAAACAACCGGCCGTATTATAAATACTTATTTTATCGGTTTTCTTGGTTGCCAGCTTTACCGGTATCTTTATAAACAGAATATCATCTTCTGTATATACCTCTTGCATATCCAGCTTAATGTCATCAATCAAAATAGAATCGATATTATGAACATCCAAACCGGTTCCATGAACAGCTATAAAATCCCCCAAAGCAGCTTCTTCAATGGTGGTATTCATATCAGCAATGGTGGTCACATTGGTCAGTTCAATAGGGAGTGCAACTCCGTCATCGTCAGAGCAAGATGTCCAAGAAATTCCCATAAGAAGAGCACCGACGAGATACATCTTCCTAAAACTCAATATCTTTTTCATTGTATTTTTCATCATATAGTTAATAAATAGGATTACCATCCGGGATTATTTTTCTCAATATAAGGGTTACCGTTAATTTCATCGGGCGGAAGGGGCATCAGCCAGTGCTTCTCCTCACGTCTCTTCAAATTACCGTTTTCATCCATACCGATAGCATTCATTACCGATAAATAAATACCCCAACGAATCAAGTCGGTACGACGATTCCCCTCAACTGCAAACTCTTTAGCACGCTCTTCCAAGATAAACGAACGGAAAGTTTCTTTCGTAAACGGAATCTTCTCATGACGCTTGCTTACCAGCGTACTATTGTTACGCTTATTCAACAATTCAATCTTAGAGAATGCATCTTGGGTAGGTCCATTCAATTCATTATCAGCTTCCGCATACAGTAACAGCACTTCTGCGTAACGCATAAAAGGCCAGTTAAAGTCTTTACGATTACCGTCAATTTCACCCGTCACTGCCGTAAACTTAGTAAAACGAGAACCGTAATAAGCACCATACGTAGGCTGGTCGGTCTTCTGATAAGCTCCAATACCCTGGTCGGCATACGGAGCCTCTTCACGGTTCACGTATACACTGTCACGCAACGGGTAGTAACGCCAGGTATAAATGCCCAGTTCTTCGTTATAAGAATCGGGGTAACGGTGCAGAATGCCCCATGTAATACGTTCATCTTTCCAATCATCGAACATCTGCAGCCAGTGATCGCGATAAGTATAATAACCAGAACCCAGAGTTCTATCCTCTTTCCAATAGCCGTAATACGATTCGCTGATATAGTTTCCGGCAAGATTATCCCCTTCGGGATAAGTCTGTAATGTAAACAGGAATTCCGGCCCGTTCTTATTGTCGATTTTCCATAATTCTTTCTGACTGGAAGCCAACACACACTCTCCTTCTGCAATCACTTCGGCTGCTTTCTCTTTGGCCAGTTTGTAATACTCCTGAGAATTGAACTCTTCATATCCCGGAAGACGAATCTTGTTATGCCAGATTTCCTGAGGCATCAATGCCGATTCTGTTCCATCCGGATTCGTAACCTTGCCGGGACCACCCTTTACCATGACTTTGCCACTCTCCATCGAAGCAGAACCAATCGTAGCATAGACTAAAGCCAACAGCGACTTGGCTGACGCACGAAATACATGCCCTTTCTTATAATCCGAGTCTGTACGAGGCATCAGCAACGTTTCAGCCTCCTTTAAATTGGCTATAATGTCCTCATACACTTCCTTGACGGAAGCTCTGGGCTGGTAACTGCTGTTACCTTCACCAATAGAAGTTTTAAACAAAGGAATACCACCAAAACGACGTACTAATTCAAACTCCGACCATGCCTTGAGAAAACGAAGTTCACCCAACGCATTATTCTTGGCTTTCTCAGGTACATTGGTCATCTTGTCAATCAGATAATAGTGGTAATTGGCACGATGAATGGCGGTTGAATAATATGCAAACACATTATTTATACTACCATTGTTATAAAAGTTACCGGTACCGGTTTCTTTAAAAGCCCAACCCGGCCCTGTCTGATAGTCATTATCATAATTAGTAGCAGAATCATAACTACCCCATTCAAACATCCAGGCCAACGGTTGGTAAGCGCCATTTACCAACAGTTCATACTCACCATCAGCAGACAAGTCTTCACCTGAAATAAATGTATATACTTCTTCATCCAACGTACAAGAAGTCATCAACATGGAGCCTAAGCCCAATGCCATTAATATATTCTTAAATTTCATAGTCATCATTATTTAAAATCCAATTTGAACACCAAAATTAAATGTACGGGCACTTGGATAAGAAGCCATATCCACACCTCTGCGTTTAGGGTCACTACCAAATGAATTCACATCAGGGTCCATCCAACTATAACCGGAAATTGTAAATAGATTGGAAACGCTGGCAACCAAATTAATACTCTCCACAAACTTCATCGGATGGCGGAAACGGTAGCTCAAGCTGACATTCTTGCAACGCAAGTAAGATCCATCCTCAATGTAACGGTCAGATGCCCTCATAGAACGTGTACTGGTTCTATTGGCACGCGGCCATTTGGCATTTGCCCTATTTTCGGCAGTCCAACGATTGTTATAAATAAAATAAGGCATATTATCCACGCTGGCCATATCAAATTTCTTAAGATTGACATTCAACACGTCATTACCTTGTGTACCCTGCAAGAAGAAACTGAATGTCCAGTTCTTCCATTCCAATGTATTGGTTATACCATATTGGTAATCCGGGTTGGTATTACCTATAATCTGACGGTCTCGATTATCAATTACAGGATCGTCATCAAGATTCTTGTATTTCACTTCACCTACCATGCTTTTAACCTTAGAGTCCGTCTCATTTCTATACAACGGATCTGCACGGACTTCGGCCTCATTGTCATAAAAGCCATCTTCCACATACCCATATAGAGTACCGATAGGCTCACCATTACGTACCAAGAACATGTTCTCAATACCCCAAGCCACATCAGAATATTGGTCGGCATCCAAACCACCCACCTTATTACGGTTGAATGAAATATTGGCATCTATAGACCACAAGAAATTACGTGCCTTTACAGGAATGAAATGACCGGAAATTTCCAACCCTTTATTTGTTACATTACCATAGTTTGCCTGAATACGGCTAAAACCGGAACTCATAGGAATAAGCTTATCCAACAATAGGTCTTTTGTCTTCTTATAATAGGCATCTACTGTCAAATTAACACGGTTATTCAAGAAAGCAATGTCCAAACCTATGTCAAACTGATTGGTTGTCTCCCATTTCAGAAGAGCTGCTGCAGGTCCTCCCCAGCGGGATTCTGCCATACCACTCTGCAATGAACCACCCATACCGTAGTTAGAAACAACAAAACGGGAACGGGTAGCATAGGCACTGACCCCCTGACCTCCGGTCTGTCCGGCACTGACACGCAATTTCAAGTCATCGAAGAAATTCAGCTGCTTTACAAAAGACTCATCAGACAAACGCCAAGCAACGGCTCCCGAATAGAAGTTATTCCAACGATTTAACTCTGACAATTTACTGGAACCGTCACGACGCATAGAAAAAGTGAATAAATAACGGTCCAGCAAATTATAATTGGCTCTGAACAGATAGGACATCAGCTGAGACTTTCCACGACTACTTTCCATACGACGGTCCTTAGTTCCTGCTTCAATGACGTTGTCTTCAGTCATATCGTTCGGGAAATTAGATGCAGCCATCCACTTACTATGCCACATGCTGTTTTCATAAGTCATACCAAGCACAGCATTAATGCCATGAACTCCAAACTTCTTGTTGAAAGTCAACAAAGACTCTGTCGAAATGCTTTCATAAGCATCATCTGACTTCGTTGCATAACCATTTGTAGGAGCTATACCCGCACCGGTCCAACGGTTATTATAGGTATTACGTTCATAATAGCTATAACCGTAACCAAAATTCTGACGGAATTTCAACCAGTCGGTAAACTTCAATTCACCAAAGCTTGAGATAAATACATTCAACGTCTCTTGGATATTCTTCTCCGTATGTACAGTCAAATAAGGATTAGCCAAACCGGTAGAGAAATCTTCCGAAAAGCCAGAGTCTTTATTGGGATCGAATACCGGACGAGTAGGATTAAACGAAATAGCTGCAGGAATTACACCATACGTTTCACTATTGGTACGTGCCAAACGATTATCGGAAGTTGCAAAACTGATGTTAGTACCTAACTCTAAAAAATCATTGATTTTACGGCTGTTGTTAGCTCTCGCTGTATAACGTCTATAATAAGAATTAACAATCACACCCTGCTGGTCAGTATAACCACCGGAATACATATAGTTACCTTTCTTATCACCACCCGATACTGTAACATTATAATCTTGGCTTATTGCTGTCTGAAAAATTTCATCCTGCCAATTTGTTCCATAACGTACCGGTCCTCCTTCTTTTTCGACAAAACCCTTCCGGTAATCCCATGGACTTGGCTTATACTCCTGACCTACTACAACCATTTCTCCTGTAATAGGATCCGGAGCTTTCACCGGAGCCCAATATCCCACCAAAGGATATTCCAATTGGCTGTCTGCCTCAGAGTAACCGTCATACAAGAGACCATTCGTGATACGTTCATTACGGTACAAAGCGTAATCACAAGCATCGAGCACATCAATACGTTTTACCGGATTAGAGATACTAAGGTTAGCAGAAAGCTGAACTTTTGCCTTTCCCTCAGCACCGGATTTAGTAGTAATAAGCACAACACCATTGGCAGCACGAGAACCATAAATAGCGGTAGCAGATGCATCTTTTAAAACTTCAATAGATAATATATCTTGTGGACTAATGGTACTCAATGGATTATTACTCTGTTTCATACCATAATCCGTTGTACGTCCTTCACCCATAGAATACGGCATACCATCGACTACATACAAAGGCTCTGTACTGGTAGTAAACGAATTGGCACCACGAATTTGGATATTTATACCGGCACCCGGGGCTCCGTCAGACTGGGACACATTTACACCTGCCATTTTGCCTTGCAAACCTTGATTCACACTCACAGGGTTTGTTTTCAGCAAATCTTCGCTCTTTAAAGAAGATACAGATCCCGTTAAATCTCTTTTAGGAACAGCACCATAACCAATAACAACTGTTTCTTCCAACATTTGGCTGTCCTCTTTCAAAGTTACATTAACAGTAGTCCTACCCTTAACAGCTACCTCTTGTGTTCTATAGCCAATAAAAGAAAAAACCAATGTCGCATTTTTAGGAGCATTTACAGAGTAACGTCCATTAACATCTGTTACAGCGCCATTCTGTGCATTCTTCACACGAACAGTAACACCGATTATCGGCTCGCCGAAATCGTCAGTTACTACACCCGTAATTTTAGAAGTTTGAAGCATTTCTGTCGTCTCAGCTTTCAAACCACTTGGAACCATCATAAGTGCCATTAAAAGCACTCCGACAATTCGAGTCATAGCTTTGTGTAATCTTTTCATAGATTCATTTTTGGATTAATAAATTAAGATTTTTTTCATTGTATTGTTTTTTATATCGCACTTCATTGTATTAATGAAATGCGATAATTAACGTTTCTATTAGCCTGAAATCATACTTTTTCTACTTAGACATATCTGTTTAAGATGGCTGCATCTTCCATATCCGGGCGGCTTCATTCCCATATAATATCAATTCATCTCAAACTATATTTCATATTTTCCGGATGACCCTATTATTCCTTCATTATATTACCTGGTTAACGAATACTTGGATTTACAAAAATCTCATCCATATACACATTTTCCAAAGCGTCAAAAGCAACTTTCACATAACGTGTCTTTTCTTTTAAATTATCTATCAAGACTGCGTCAATCCAAGCATCATGCTTGTTGTTAGGAAAATACGGAGTATCCTTTATTGAAGCCAGATTATAAGTCTGGCCATCTTGAGAAGTGTAAACATAAACCTTCAAAGGAGCACCTATCTTTTCCTGATTATAGTTCAAAGTACGTACCAGCACCTTTTGAAGCGAAGTATTCTTTTGCAAATCAATCACTACCTCATGATGACCTTTTTCAAACCTTACCCAACGGCTGTCTCCACTATCCTCTTCGGCTACCCGACCATCTGCCAGTGCCTTCATATCAACTTTACCAATCATTTCCGATTTGGCTGAATTGACCAACTTGTCAAGCAAAGCAGCTTCAAATAATTTCCAAAAACTGTCACCTTCTTTCCAAGCCATATAATTGTTGTATAAATTATTAGACCACACAGGTTGTCCCAATTGATAAGCAGACTTTGGGTCTTCGATAATTCCACCGAACATAAACGAAATTATTTTGTCGACACCAGCAACCGAAGCCGCTACCTGCTGTGACAGCAAACGGGAATAAGCAGCCGGAATCAAAGCAGATTGGCGGTCATTGGTTCCCTCTTCCCAAGTAAAGGTTTCGCAGTTCGCCCACATCTCAATATTCAGGCGATTGTGAATATCGCGCATCCTTTGCCAATTCTTTTTCAAGCGAGGAAGAGTAAATTTGTCACGTACACATCCCACCTCATCTTGATAAGCAATAATATCGACTTTCAATTTTGCCATCTGCTTCTCAAAATCAGGATGATCAAATTCGGACAGACCAATACCATACGGAGAAATCAAGGTCTTCTTTCCGGGAGTCAAAGAATGAGCCTTCTCTGTCAATGCATTTACTGACTGAACAGCATGCTCGGCAAAGATAGGGCAAAGACAATCTTCAACCGGAAGATACCAGCCATAGAAAGCTTTATGATTTTTATAGAGAGATGCCAATTCCTCCATAATCTGAAGCTGACGCTCCTTAATCACTGGATCAAGCAGATTATCATCCTGATCTTTTGCCCAACCGGTACTCATAAAAACCTTCATGCCATGTTTGGCAGCTTCGTCAAGAATCGCATCAACGGGGCTTTGCAATTTATCATTATATAACCACGGCATCAACTTTGACGGATAATATGCTTTCCCTTCATTAGCAACCTCCATGAACACCAAATATTCAATCCCCATGTTAGCCAATTCACGCACTTTAGCAGTCCATAATTTAGGATCCATATTATCAAAATGTTGTGGATTAGTATACTTATTCCGCACATCCTTGTAGGCTAAATTAATCCATGTACCCGTAATAGGCTGTACCACAGAAACCGATTGGACCATTTTTTCTTTTCGAGATTCGTCAGAACCCTTATTTCCCGCACATGCAGAAATTATCGGTAATGCAGCCAACAATCCCAATAGTCCCAACATTTTCATTTGTTTTTTTTGTCTCATAGTATATTATTTAAAATAAAGAATTTAATTACCACCAGATATAATTATCAACCCCAAGCCTGAAAGGAAAAGTATCAGCATAAATACAAGCAGCATATTTATTGACTTAGATGCGCCCTTGAATTCTTTCCAGATAAATATTCCCCATAAGGCAGCAACCATAGTGGCACCTTGTCCCAAAGCATAGGAGATAGCTGCACCAGCTTTCCCTGCAGCAATATAACTACAAGCAGTCCCCAATGCCCAGATGGTTCCTCCCAGAATTCCAACAAGATGTGTCTTCATATTTCCACTGAAATAGTCACTATACGCTATCGGCTTGCCGACAAAGGGTTTCTTCATGACCAATGTATTGAAGAAAAAGTTGCTGACAAAAATACCCACTGCAAACACAAACAATGCTGAATAAGGAGTCATCATACCCGCAGTCGGCGTTTCCAGATTCTCTAAATCCATAGCAGCCGCTACAAAACGATAGAAAAATGCCATCAATATACCTGCACACACAGCTATAATAATCCCTTTTTTCCTCATTGCCTGGTATGTTCCTCCTTTAGCAACTTTCCCAGAAGCTATACCATTAAAAATAATAGCAAGTACAATCAGAAATACTCCAGAAAACAAAACAGTTGCATCACCTTGAGGAGCACTAAAGTAATTTATAAATACACCCAATACCAGAGCTAACCCAACGCCTACGGGGAAAGCGACAGACATACCAGCCAATGACATGGAAGAAGATAACAAAATGTTGGATGCATTAAAAATGACACCTCCCAAAAACGCACTCACCAAATTAGAGATATCAACCTGAAGCAAATCATCGACAAAGCCTCTACCTGCTTCGCCCGTACTTCCTAAAGTAAATCCCCATATCAAAGAGAAGAGAAGAATTCCAACGACATAATCCCAATAAAAAAGTTCATATCGCCAAGTTTTCGCTGCCAGCTTTTGAGTATTCCCCCAAGAGCCCCAGCAAAGCATGGTAACCCAACAAAGAGCTACTGCCAATCCATAATTTTCAACTATATACATTACAATTAATTATTTATAGGTTAATTGATTGGGCTGGCTGGAATAAATAACCGCCTCACCTAAATAAACTTGTGCATCCGTACGAGGATTCAACCATTTCAAAACAACCGTGTGCGCTGCATCAGGCAACTGGTATTTATGAAACGAATCAACCCTTCTGTCATCTATAGAAGTAGATTTAGCAACGGGAAGATTGGCAGTTTCTGCTAAAGCGCCATCTATATACATCGCAACACTCGCAACATACGATTCATCAGCACACTTCACATATCCTTTCAAAACAAATCCGTTACCATCAAACATAAACTCTGTAGCATCCTGTAACAAAAGGTTAACAGCTTTCTTCTCTGCCGGATAATGACCTTCAAAAGCTTTCTCATACTTTACAGCAACCGGCTGTTGCGTTTTAATAACAACCTGCTCTCCCTGAACAGAACCTCCTTCTTGCTCTATCACCTGCAAAGCTTGTTTCAGACTTAACTCATAAAGCTTATTCAGCGAAACTTCCGTATAGGCAAATGGGATGTCCTCTACTTCGTAAAGACTTTCTTTCCATAATTCCGGAATATTACTATATCCAAGCATTGTACCCAATATACCGGCAGCAGTAGCCGCATTACAATCAGAATCTTGCCCACAACGTGCCGAAATATCAATAGTCTGATAAAAATCTTTCTTGCCATATAACAGACCTATAGCCACATAGGCACTATTTATCTTGGCATCAATATTAAACGGAACAAAAACGCCATCGGGACACCCCACTTCCGAAGTCCACTTCTTCTGGCATTCAAACCAAGTCTGTTTCCAGTCATCTGGATATTGCCGATACCAACCAATCACATCTTTTATGCAAGCATAAAAATCACTTTGCTCGGGAATTGTATTCAATGCCTCTTCTACCACATACTCCATATCATCTGAAACAAAAGCCATGGAATATAGAGCGCCCACATACACACCACCATACCAGCCGTCGCCATACGTAAAGATGTGACCGATTTTATCTGAAATTTCAGAAGCAGTATTAGGCATGCCCGGTGACATTAGACCTGCAAAATCTGCTTCTATCTGATAGTCAATATCATCTGCATGAGGATTATTCAACCAATGTCCGGACATGGGGGGCATAATGCCTTGCTTAATATTATATTTTGCAACTTGGTTGGCATGCCACAAAGGAAATCCGGCATCAGCAAACGAAACAGCAAAAGAATCGGCCGGTGCCTCTAAACCCAAACGGTCGAACACATTCACAAATACAATATCCACATATATATCATCATACAATCCGGGAAATGTATCATAATAATATTTCACTCTATCTTTGGACCATTTTATGGGAGTATAGTCTTGAATCATAGTACCATTATGCAGAAATTCAACCGGTCCTCCATAGGTACAACCAATGGTTTTCGCTGCCCAACCACCTTTCACTTTATCAGCCAATTGTTTTTTAGTCATAGAGACTTCATCTTGCACAACTGAAGTGGAAGAACTGCATCCTGCACACAGTACAACAAAAGCCCAAATAATAAAAGTTACATTCTTCATATTTATCAATTTTACAATTGTTATTCAGCTTTTACTTTAGCAGATTCTTTACCAATCACATTATAAACAGCTACTTCATAAACATTATCTACTGTACCTTCTGCATCAACAAAAGTTCTCGGAAGTTGTCCGTCACGTATTTGTAATTTCATAATCAACTGCCCATCACGATAGATACTATATCCGTCAACTGCTTTCATTTCATTCGGTATCCAAGAAACTTCAATTCCCTTAGCCACCTTTCGTACAGCAGCATTCTTCACTTTTTCAGGAATATCCATTATAGGCAAACATCCCGTCCGGCAATATTGAAGATATGCCTGATGATACGCCGGATTAACTACAAACGGGCTATTGTAATGATTGTATGCAAAACAAATCAAATTGCCAACATAGCCATTTACAATCTCTAACTGTTTTTGAACCCTTTCTAAAGGAGCGCTAGTCCAAAAGCGCTGATCGAATGTCTCTACATTTCCCCAAAACTTCAGCCCAGGTTTAGTATTGACAGCCTTCTTCAAATTAGAAAACCATTCCCACAAATTATCCAAATTCAGTCCACCTGCACCGACACAATCCTGAGGAGCGAATATATCTCCCGGACGGAAGTCGGTTTGCGCAAAGACGTTCGTCCACATCTTGCCACATTCTTCAGCATTTCCACCTACCTTGTAATTCATAAACGGAGACAACATAAGGGGCATTTCCGGAGCAATCTCAGAAAGATGATTCAAATTCGTATTCAATGCCTCTGCCAAAATTGATTGACGCTCAGAAGTCATACAGTTCAAGTTGTCTACCTCCCAAACCCAATACCAACCATACATGGCATCCGGATACTTTTCTTTATACAAAACAACAAGCTCATCTGCCACCTTATTACCCATTTCCATTTGCTCCAGTAACCAGCGAGCATCATAATCCACTTTCCACCAACGTTCATTAAAGTTTAATCCTACAAATACTTTAATGCCATTTTTTTGCGCACTTTGCAAACACTTTTCAAGCGTTCTATTGCCTTGCTTCTTCTTCGTCAGAGCAGACGGATAATTTGTAGTTGTTTTCCCCTTTTCATCTACCAGCAATGCAGGTGCATAGATCAAGTACTTCATGCCAGCTTCTTTCAGCATATCCATTTCCTGATTCCAACGTTCGTTGTCCCAATTTGCTACCAAAAACTCTTGCACAAAGGAACCACTGAAACGAGGAATATTACTGCCCTTATTTTTCTGCTCAAATTGATAATGAAAATAAGTTCCTTTCAAATCTCTTATATAAGTATCAAAAACCGATTCGTCTTCATGCAGATTAATGACACGTACCCCTCGGCTAAGCGTTTCATTATAGGCAGAAGGATAACCCGTCTTCCGACCATAGGCCAAAGTTATGTTACCGTCTAAATCAACCATATAGTCATTATTATGGTCATGACCTACAAACACCCCAATAACATCCCTCTTTTCTATAAACGAGGAGTACAATCCGGTATTTACACTTGGAGCACAAACACCCTCCTGCTTCTCGCCAAACTCCCGGCATGTCCACCTTGCCGTTTCATGCTCTGGCAGAGGAATATGGAAGAAAGCCAAGGAAGGCAATATGCGCTTGTTGCGAGCGGTAACCCGACTGCTACTTTTCCTATACCACTCTATCTGATTATGCTTAATCCAATCATAATAACCAAAAGAACGGTCTTTGGTATTATTGTGAGAATCGAAGAAATAGAGTACCCATTTTTCAGATGTAGCATCAGAAGAACGGACGGTCAACATGCAATTGCCCGAGCCCGAAAGTCCTTTTTCAGCATCATAAGTCAGGTTATAAGGTCGTGTACACAGATAGTCCAATATCTGAGCATTGTTCATATCCGTTTCTTCATCATGATTACCAAAGGTCACAACAAAAGGAGTTTTGGTTTCCCCAAATATTTTGGTCAATTTCTCCCATCCTTTCTTAGCATTCCAGGAAACTACTACATCACCTGTAAGAACAACCAAATCGGGATCTTCTATACGAATAACTTCACGAATCAAATGACAAGTGCTGTCATTCTTCAATTTATAAGAATCACTCTCTACCCAATGCAGGTCTGTCAACTGAACAATCTTGAACTTCCCGTCACGAAACTTCAAATCAGAAGCTTGAGAAAAAGCAGAGAAGCAAATAAAACAACAAATTAAATATAATAAAGACTTTTTCATTTTTTACGATCTGTTCTAAATGGAGCCAAAGGTAATCCGTTACTATCAAATAAATTAGGCATAGCATCATTGGAAAAACAATAACGTACTCCTACCGGTTCCTTCACCTTATCGGCAATGACACTGATATCTCCATTCTTTAATATAGAAGCCTTAGCCGGATGCAAATTACCCTCTTTATCCACGACCTCAAAGTGACGAATGACCTTATCCTTGCAAGCAAGTTTGCCAATAGCGGTAGTTGTTACTATTACTTTACGACCATCTACTCTAAAGGATTTTAGCATAGGCGAATACGGTTGTATATCCTCTTTATGATAACTATTTTTCAAAGCCATATTAGCTAATCGTTCTCCTACTTGTCTCTTCAGACTCGGATGAATATCTGTTAGGTCGTTTACTAAGTCTCCCGCCACAACCATACCAGTATTTCTCAATGTAGCAGCCACATCGGCTTGTTGTTCACGCAAATATGCAGCATTTTTATCCGCATAACCACTCCAAGGAGTTATCTGGACAAAATAGAAAGGCAAATAATGATGAAAAGCATTACGCCAACCTCTAATCATAGCATCAAACATAACTCCATAATCCTGATGCCTTTCATTATTGGCTTCTCCTTGATACCAGACAACCCCGGCAATAGTGTAGTTTATAATGGGATGAATCATTGCATTGTAAAGAGAAGAATTTGCAGTCGGTGCCCATCCGGCAGTCAATGCTTTAGTCTTTTCTTCCAATTTCTCATGACGCAATGTAAATTCGTCCATCCAAGGCTCAATGGCTGTACCTCCCCAATAAGAGCCTATCAACCCGATAGGAAGATTACCCAATTCTTCATTCAGCCTTTTTCCAAAGCAAAAAGCCACTACGCTAAAATCTTCTGCAGTTTCGGGAGAACAAATTTCCCACTTTCCCTGAATTCTTTCAACCGGATACGCGGAGGATGACTTAGCCACCTTGAAAAAACGAATCTTTTTATTGTCAAACAGTGTACTTCTATCGGTGATGTCATCTACACGCCACTTAAAGCAATACTCCATATTTGACTGACCGGAACAAAGCCAAGTTTCTCCCATCAGAATGTCTTTCACTTCTGCGCAAAGTTTACCTTCCCAACCATAAAACCGAATGGCGTGCGGTCCTTCGGCCTTGGGAGTGTTTATATAAGTTTCCCAATACTTATATTTATCAGAAGATACATGAACCGTATCATTGGGAGCCCAACTACATACAATCTTCAAATCCCAAACACTGGGACACCATCCCCAAAGCTTTACTTCGGCATCACGTTGCATCACTGCATGATCACTTATAATAGATGGAAGAACAAAATCAGCAGGATCTTGTGCTGCCAGTTTGGTAAATCCCAACAGAGAAACTAAAAAGTATACAATTCTTTTCATATCATTCCTATTCATTTAAAATTTTGTTTGTTATACCAATCCATATATTGATTATATAACCTTACCGTCTCTCCTCTTAATCCGGCATGAGCCTTAGATTGGGGTTTGTTCATGATTCCAAGATATTGGTAAACCAAAATTTTGTCCACGAAAGGTGAAATAGCTTCCATTTGATGAATTATTCTATTGTTAAAGTCCGCTGGAAGTAAACTGCCATGAGTGGTCTGTTCAAAGTAAAACAACTCCATATCAGCCCATATTCTGGAACGCCCTGCCTTTTGATGCGCTTTTGACAAATTCTCATAATAACGGGCAGAATCTTCCAATCTGGTTGCACCTACTCCCACTCCATCCTGATAGGCCACGATTTCCACATTGAGTTGTTCAAGCTGTCTCACAAAATAATCATCACATTTTTCTTTCTTTATATTGTATGGAGCTATTATATTCACACAGTTAGCATTCAACGACTTAGCCACTTGCGCACACTCATTGACATAAGGTATCACAAAATCACAAAAATAAGGATCTAACCACGATTCATTAGGGAAATACCACCCATAAAAGCTCTTGTGATGCCCATATTTCTTATAGATTTCTTCCATTGATTGATTCCTTTTCTTACCCAGTTCCCTATCTGTCATCATCCGATGAGCATCAAGATCCGGTCCCCAATAATCATTGCTCACAAAGAACTTCACACCAAACTCATCTGCCGCAGAAAGGACTGTTTCAATAGGATCTTCACAACCCATTTCAAATTTAGGAGCCAATTTCGTATCAAAAAAAGCTTTGCCGTGAGCAGCCACATTCATCATCACCAAATATTCCATACCGGTCTCACTGATTTCACGAATTTTTTCTCTCCACTGGGCAGCAGTAAACTGTCTTAAGTCTTTGTCCCAATATACTCCTTCTTTACCTCCCGGATGCTGAAATTCAAACCAAGAACCGGAAATAGGTTTTATATTCGGATTGGCAGCTGCTTGCTTTAAAATATCTGCTTGAGCTACTCCCGGCAGAGTCAAACCAACTGCTCCCAGACCTAACATTGATAAAAAATGACGTCTATCCACAATATTCTTCTTTTAACAGATTAAACTAAATTATTCATATCCAACTCTTTCCGATAAGGAATAGATGATTGAGCCCCCATTCTTGTAACAGAAATAGAAGAAGCTTTAGATGCAAACAATACTGCTTGTTCCAAGCTCATCCCTTCGGAAACACCCACGCAAACAGCTCCATTGAAAGTATCTCCTGCGGCCGTAGTATCAACCGGAACCACTTTGTAGGCATCTACATAATAAGTTTTTTCTCCTTCTCTTACAAAGCTTCCTTCGCTACCCAAAGTTATTATTATATTTTTCACACCTTTCCGATACAAGACACCAGCCGCCATAGCCACGTCTTCTTTGCTGTTTATCTTAACTCCGGTCAGCATTTCAGCCTCTATCCGATTGGGAGTTATCATATATAAATATTGGAACAAAGATTCCGGCAAAGAACAGGCAGGAGCAGGATTCAATACAACTTTCACTCCCTTTTCATAAGCCTTCCGTGCAGCATATTCTACAGTTGAAAGAGGAATTTCCAGTTGCATCAATAATATATCTCCAACCAACATCTCTTTTTCCATACTGTCAATATCCTCTTGTCCAAGTAACATATTAGCCCCCGAAGCCACAACAATACAATTTTCAGCATATTGGTCCACGCTTATCAACGCAACTCCGGATGGAGTTTCATTATCTAAAGCAATATAGCTTGTTTCTATGCCTTCATTTTGAAAAACACGCAAGGTCTGCTGTCCCAAAACATCATTGCCCACTCTCGCCACAAATAACAAGTCACCCCCCAATCGCTTCACTGCAACTGCCTGATTTGCTCCTTTACCACCCTGATTCATAAGAAACTTACCACCAAGGATTGTCTCTCCCGGTGCTGGTAAATGGGAGGTATGCACTACCATATCCGTATTTGAACTGCCTACTACTATGATTTTGCTCATACAGATTCTATTTATGAATTTGCTATTTCCTCCAAAACAGTCCAACACTGATACAATCCTCTGGGAACATGGAAACATCCTTTCCATTTTCCACCTTTCAGCGGAAGCAAAACTTCACCTCTTCTATTCAGGTATCCAAACCATTCAGGATGTTCTGTATCTTTAAAATGAGTCCATGTATAATCATGCACTTTATTAAACCACTCCAAACATTGCTGGTCGCCAGTCAAATGATACCCTTTCAATAGAGAAATCAGAGTCTCGATATGTACCCACCAAAGCTTCTGATCCCACTCCAATTGTTGAGGAGGACAACCTTTACGATCCATAAAATAATAAATACCTCCGAACTCTTTATCCCAGCCGTAATCGAGCATAGTCAAAGTGGTATTTTTCGCCTTTTCTATCAAGTCCAAACGCCCCAAACGTTTCCCTAAGTCCATGATAAACCACATGGCTTCAATTGCATGTCCGGGAGTAATTTGTCTTCCCTCGAACGAATCGGAAAGCTGTCCGTCCATTTGTATGTTTTCAACAATAATACCTCCTAATTCCGGACGATAAAATTCTTCCATAACCTCATGGATACAGACTTCCATGGTCTTTTCCAGATAATCCTCATCCAGCAAATGTTCTATCTCCAAAGCCAAATTGCATAAAATCATTGGCAATGCAAAGTTCTTCAAATCACGTGTACCTGCATGCAACTTATTCCAATGCCCTTTGGGATTATCAACCTTCGACAAGATTATATCAAACGTTTTCTTGGCAATTTCTGCATACTCTTCATTCCCTGTGGCTAAGCTTAACTGCCCAAATGCCATCGTAGCAAACGTATATGAAAAAATATTATAAGGCTCAACTAATGGATTTCCTTGTCTGTCCAATGAGAAATACCAGTTATAGTTACCATCGTGACCATACTTTTTCAAGAATTCTCCTCCTTGAATGGCACAATCTAACCACTCTTGACGCTTCTCTACCTTATTATAAAGCATCGAAAACATCCATACCTCACGTCCCTGCAACCAAATAAATTTATCCGTATCAAATACATTGCCTTGACGATCCAAGCATGTAAAATATCCACCATATTCATGATCTTGAGAACATTCAAGCCAAAAAGGAAGAATATGATTCATCAGTTCATCCTTATACTGTGTTGCTAATTTTTTAAAGTCCATATTTTTTTTATATTTTAGTTCATAAGGTCAATTTATTTCATACGTGTCCAATACCGTTCTATCTCTTCCAAAGATTTGCCAGTCGTTTCCGGTACAAGTTTCCATACAATGAGCATATAAGGCACACACATTGCAGCAAACAAGAAGAATGTTCCGGCGGGGGTAAGATTCTGGAGCATCCAAGGAGTCAACTGCCCAATTAAATATGTTCCAATCCAAAGAGAAAATCCTGCTATAGACATAGCCAAACCACGTACTTTGGTAGGATACATTTCTGAAAGAAGCACAAATACCACTGCACAAATAGATACAGCACAACAAAACACATAAGACAAGAAGCAAACCAACAAGAAAAGACTTGACAACCCCAAACTCTCTTCCCACAAAAAGTAAATACCGATAAGCAACAAAGAAAGAACCATCCCTGAAACGCCATAATATACCAACTTCTTACGTCCCACTCTATCAATAATAGCAAGTGCCAAGACAGTAGTCAACGTATTAACCAAGCCAACCAACACTTGATAAAACAAAGAATCACCACCGGAAAGCCCAGCTTTTTCAAAAATAGAAGGACCATAATACAATACGGCATTCACACCCATGAACTGTCCCAATATGGCAATGGCAACACCGATTATCACAGCTTTCAGAATGCCAGGCTGCAACAATAATGCCCACTCGGATTTAGTTTCTGATACAACAGATTTGGTTTCGTTCATCTGGTTCATAGCCTCCTCAGCCGAGTTGTAAATTCGTTGCAAAACATTAAGACCACGTTCTTCTCTACCTTTCAAAATCAACCAACGAGGGCTTTCGGGAATAAAAAAGATAATGGTAAAAAACAAAAGAGCTGGTAGTGTTTCCATCCCCAACATGCCACGCCATACTTCAGCTACAAAGATTTTTTCAAATAAACCTATACCAGAAACGACATGACTTTCTGAATATCCAAGCAACTGGAAATTTACCAAATAAGCGCCCAAAAATCCTACTGTAACGGCCAATTGGTACAAAGAGACTAAACGTCCTCTGTATTGGGCCACAGAAACTTCTGAGATATACAAAGGAGATATAATAGAAACAACACCAATACCCACACCACCAATAATACGATATACAACCAACTCATCGAAATTAGCACAAATGGCACAGCCTATGGCCGAAGTGGAAAACAACACAGCAGAAAGAACCATCGTCAGTTTACGACCGAACTTATCGCTCAACACGCCAGCAAAAAGTACACCCACAATAGAGCCTATCAGCGCACAACCCACATACCATCCCTGCTGCAAGGTATCCAAATGAAAAAGTACAGTCACTTGGGCAATGGTACCAGAAATCACAGCAGTATCATAGCCAAAGAGAAAACCTCCTAAGGCTGCAACAAAGGACAGAAATACTAAATATCCGATATTTACATTTTTCTTCATCATTGTTTATAGTTTAACTTTATATACATTACCAAAACGGTCTGTCACACACACCTCCATTGAAGCACTACCATTTTTAGGTAAAGCACGAAACATGTGTTCTGTTTTTATCGGAGAAATCCAATCATACTCTACGCGCTTTTTATCCGAGCAAATGGCTTTTGCTTCCGGATCAAAGCCCGTGAAATGCTCCATTTCACCCATACATTTCCCATTCTCATACCACTCTACCTTCCAGTTTTCATCCCAATTCCATACATTCGCAAGAATATACTCAGGGTAATCCTCTGAAACTCCTACCGGATAAGCCCTGAATTGATGTTCAATGGGATACCCCGCACTCTTATAACGCCAAGTCAGCTTGTTTCCATCAACTTCATATACACCATAACCAGCGGGAGTGCCATCGGTGCAAATATCAGCCTTCCAAAAAGTACCGCATACAGCTGCTGTGTTATGTTCCATCAAGCTATCATTGAATACAACATTACCGTTGTTATGGGTATGACCAGTCAGCAAATGTGCCTCGTACCCTTTCAAGAGGTCATACAAGCTTGAAGCATTACTGGTCTCATCAGGAAGTAGCGCATTAAATTCCAGCTCCTTAGTAGAACTGGAAGGGATATGCATGGAAACAAACACCAAATGGTCCTTCGGCACAAAGGCCAAATCCTTCTCAATCCATTGCAAAGTACGCTCATCAATATAACCGATGTAGCGGTAATGCCTATTGATATAGTAACAGTTATCAAGCACGATATAATGAGCCTTTCCACGGTTAAAGGAATAATAAATAGGGCCGAAATTCTCTTCATAGGATTTATACGAATGCTCGTAAGAACGTACTCCATATTCCATATCATGATTTCCAATCACTCGAAACATAGGGACATCCAACACGTCCGATGTCTGTTTATATGAAGGAAAAAGCGACAAGGCATTGCCTACAATATCACCACAGTCCAACACAAACAAATCATATTCCGAATGTCCGTTTATAAACTCCCTCATGTCCTTCAGGTACTCCGCATAAGCCGCAACATCCTCGCCTTTTCCCAGCTGGACATCGGCCTGAACCAAGAAAAGATGCCTGTCATCATTCTTTGGATTCTTGACCAAAGAAAAATCATATATAAAGGTCCCTTCTATAATGCGCTGATAGAATAAAGGAAGGCTACCGTCCCGTTGAGGCAAATAGCCTGCAGGAGTAACGACATATACAAAACGGGCGTCACGATGGTAAGGAATGGTATACTTACCGGAAGCATCGGTCAAGACACAATCGAAACCGTTCGTTACCACCACATTCGCGACCCCATACCCCTGACATTTCACTTGTCCGGTTATAGCAAGTAGAGTCTGTGCCATCATATTCAAGTGGACAACAGAAATAAAAAATACAAATAATAGTCTTGCCATAATCTCCATATTACTTTAGATTAAAAAAATCTTTATATCTATTATACAAGTGTCCTGCCTGCAAATATGCTGATTGAGGACTCATAAAATGAGAAAACTCAAAAGTGATGGCCTTATCATAACCGGCTCGCTTGGCAGCCTCCAGCTTCATCCGTAACTTGTCAAACTTGATAGGCAAAAAGTCGATGGGCATGTCACGATCAAAGGTTTCAGCGTTTGTCCAACATTTCATGCCATACTTATCAGCCAGCTTTTTGTTCACCGTAAAGAAAGCATCCAGTTCATCGTAATCGATATGTCCGTCCTGAAAAGCACAGGCGTCAACCACATCATGAATGCCATCGAAAATTTCATTCCACTCCCTTTCATGCTCCTGAACAGAAACCGCATCCTCCTTTGTCAACTTATCTGTACCCATCACGGCCTTTTTCCCGTCAATCCACGGAGAAATAAAAGTCGGCAAACCACCGGAGACATCCTTGCATTGTTTGCCCATCGCATGAAAGGCACCAATGGCACCCTTCGTCTTACGGCTTATCTCACCACTGATATATCATCCGCCGAAACTCTTGTACTTCTCACCGTACCTGCTCCACACCTCATCAATCACATACTTGTTATCCTCAACCTCCCACGAAAGGTCACCGGTATCCCAGTACTTGCCCGAATCATATAAACCAAAATAGAACTTCATGTGATATTTCCCCGCCAGACGAAGGAACATGTCCAACAAATCGACGGAAGGCATATAACACCCTTTGCCCAGCAAATGCGCCGAAGGATAAGTAATGAATTTGCGATAACCCGACCGAATCATTATGACCGTGTCAATTCCAATACTCTGCATATACCGGAAATCCTGATCCCATTCCCTTTCCCCCCAATTCTGATGGGGAATATCATGGGATATCTCATCCAAGAACGTACCGGTAATTTTAAGTGCATCGCCCATGGGGATCAGCATGGAAGAGGCAGACTCTTGAGAAAAGAAGCAATCCCCATCACTCTCCCGCCCCAACAATGAAGGGGACATGAATGCAGACGCACCGAACAAAGCGGTCCTCTTTAAAAAATCCCTGCGTGTTTTCATTATTAATAAAATTAAGATCAACCATTATATATTAAACCTATCGAATACACTTTTTTAAGATAAAAAATCAATTATGCTTTTCATTGTTTTAGATATTAATCGTTATTATTCAATTATCATGCTGCAAATATAGATATATTTAGTATATTTGCAAGACTTAATAAAGTATTTAATTAATATATAATCTATAATTAATATATATTAACGCGTAATTACCAAATAATTTACATAACAACAAATCAAATACATAATATTTCAGAATAATAAATCCATATATATTAATATAATAAACAAAATAGAGTAAATAACATAAAAATACATACCTATGAAACAGAACTTATTAAAAGAAATGGAAACCGGGAGCAAGAATGCACTCTTAAAAAAAAGGATTATCACACATTATATATATAATGGAAGCTCCACTATTACCGATTTGGCCAAGGAACTCGATCTGAGTGTGCCCACAACCACCAAATTCATCAATGAAATGTGTGAGGACAACTATATAAACGACTATGGGAAACTGGAGACCAGTAGCGGCCGCCATCCAAGCCTATACGGACTCAACCCGGAATCAGGATACTTCATTGGAGTGGACATTAAGAAATTTGCCATAAACATCGGACTGATCAATTTCAAGGGGGATATGGTGGAAATCAGGATGAACATACCATACAAGTTCGAAAATACACAGGAAGCTTTGGAAGAACTGTGTGCACTCATCCGAAACTTCATAAAGGGAACGGAAATCAACGACAAGAAGATAATGAACATCTGCATTAACATCTCCGGAAGGGTAAATCCTGAATCAGGATATAGTTTCAGCATGTTCAACTTTTCAGAACGTCCTTTGGCAGATGTACTGAATGAAAAGATAGGGTACCCGGTCTGCATAGACAACGACACAAGGGCCATGACCTATGGAGAGCATATGCAAGGATGCGTCAAAGGGGAAAAGGACATCATCTTTGTCAACATAAGCTGGGGACTCGGAATCGGCATCATCATAGACGGGAAGGTATACACGGGAAAATCTGGATTTTCCGGAGAATTTGGGCACGTCAATGTTTTCGACAATGAAATACTGTGCCACTGCGGCAAAAAAGGATGCCTGGAAACGGAAGCCTCAGGATCGGCACTGCACCGCATCCTGTTGGAAAGAATCGGTAGCGGAGAAAGTTCCATACTATCAAAACGGACTGCAGAAAATCCGCCCACCTTGGATGAAATCATCACCGCAGTCAATAAAGAGGACTTGCTATGCATTGAGATAGTGGAAGAAATAGGCCAAAAACTGGGAAGGCAAATAGCTGGATTAATAAGCATATTCAATCCGGAACTAGTAATAATCGGGGGTACACTATCATCAACAGGAGACTATATAGTGCAGCCAATCAAAACGGCAATAAGGAAATACTCATTGAATCTGGTCAACAAAGACGCCACGGTGACTGTTTCCAAGCTAAAAGACAAGGCTGGAGTAGTTGGGGCCTGCATGCTGGCACGGAGCAGAATGTTCGAAATTTAAGACGGCCATTGCCAACATAATGGGATTGACAAAGAGCATACCAAGAACGCAACTATCATATGCAAGAATATTGAAAAAGCGAGTCAGTAGTTGGTTACTGATAAAAGTACAGAATAAACCAGCATCATGATAACCGATTTCCAATACTGCCTCATATTGTGGAATTCGAAAATGCAGATTATTAAACTGTCAATAAAGAGAAGATGGAATCTATAGGATATACTCGGAAATATTACGAACATAACAAAGATTGGGGAGAGTATACCCTAAGATAAGTCATCATTACGGGTATCTATATTACTATAATTCCCTATCTGTAGCCTGCGTAGTGGGTTTAGGTGACGGAAAGAGGTTGTGGCAATCACAATCTCTTTCTTTTTATGATACATGGGGCAAGCTGTTGCATTTCAGATAAAATCCTTTACCTTTGCCGGCAAACACATTTATCAAGATATCAGGATGAAGAAAGTATTTAAATTGGCCGGAGGATTCATGGTCGGGGCATGCATCGGCTTTGTAGGAATAATAGGTGTAAGAGTCCTGGTTTTAGGAGACTCGTTCGACGGTTTACACAGCAAGTTTGCCGAAACCGGCATGCTGGAGACAGTAGGAGTTTCCTTGTTAGCCATACTGATTCTGCTGTTCTCCATCTTCCTGCAAGTGCTTCTGCACGAAGGCGGGCATCTTGTCTGCGGACTGGCAACCGGCTACCGCTTCGTCTCCTTCCGCATCTTCAACCTTACCTTCATACGGAAAGACGGGAAATTATGCATCAAGCGTTTCAGCCTTGCCGGAACGGGAGGCCAATGCCTGCTTACCCCACCCGAAAGGCCTCTTGAAGATATCCCAACCACCTTGTACAACCTGGGTGGAGTGCTTGCCAACCTGCTGACCGCCATCCTTGCCTTCCTCCCCCTGCTGACCGTAGACGGGCTGCCTTACCTGCTGAAATTCTTCCTTCTGATGCTCTCTTTGATTGGCATTCTCCTTGCAGGGATGAACGGCATCCCCATGAAGATGGGCGGCATCGGCAATGATGCCGACAACATGTGCCTGCTTCTCAAGGACAGCAAGAGCAAGCAGGCACTGGTCACCCAGCTGCGCATCAACGCATTGGTGCAAGAGGGCATGCGTCCTAAGGACATGCCTGCCGAATGGTTCAGCCAAACGGAAGACATCAACTACAAAGATGCCCTGCAGGTCACCATAGCCTTGATGAGCGCCTCGCGCCTGCTCGACTGCGAAGAATGGGAAGCCGCCTACAATGCATTTGAGAAAATAATGAGCCACCGGCACGAAGTCATCGGGCTTTTGATAAAGGAAACCGCTTGCGAGCTGCTCTTCACCGCATTGGTGACAAAGAGGACCGCACGGGCAGAAGAATTATATACCGATGAGCTGGATACCTACATCCGGCAATATAAGGATGTGACGTCTTCCAAACAGCGGCTGCTCTGCGCCCTGGCACTCTACCGGGACAAGGACACAGCAAAAGCAAAGGAGATTTACGAAGCCACCTGCCAACGGAAAAACAAATACTTGATGCAGGGAGAAGTCAGTTCGGACATAGCCTTGATGAAATCAATCCTTACCGCCAAGAATGCCTTGTAAGATGGAACGATATTTCTTTTACTTGTTATATCTACTGCTTGGCTGCTCACTATGCGGTTGTAGCAGAAAACAAGCGCCAAAGCAGACACAAGACCCGGATACGGAGACCACCATCCCGTACGCCGACACCATAGCGGCACCCGTCCCTCCGGCTCCGGCTAAAAGCCGGACAGCCCGCTACCTGGACTCCCTCGGTTTCGTCAACATCGCCGAAGCGGACAGCAGCATCGCCATCGACTTGATGTACACCCGTGCCGACAACTTCACCGGAACCCTATTGTACGAAGACCTGAAAGAAGCCTACCTGCACCCCGATGCCATGAAAAGCCTGAAGCGGGCACAACGCCTACTGAAAGAACAGTACCCCGGCTACAGCCTCATCGTCTACGACGCAGCGCGCCCCTTGTCCGTACAGCAGAAGATGTGGAACGTAGTGAAAGGAACCTCCAAATACATCTATGTCTCCAACCCCTCACGCGGCGGCGGCCTGCACAACTACGGGTTGGCAGTGGACATCAGCATACTCGACGATAAAGGAACCCCTCTGCCCATGGGCACCCCGGTAGACCATCTGGGCAGGGAAGCCCACATCACAGAAGAAGCCGTGCTCGTGGCACAAGGCAAGCTGACGGAACAAGAACGTGAAAACCGGCTGCTGCTCCGGCAGGTAATGAAAGAAGCCGGATTCCACCCGCTACCCAGCGAATGGTGGCACTTCAACCGCGTCAGCAGGCAGACGGCAAAGGAGCGATACCGGGTCATCCCTTAACTCTCACCCCCAGCTTGTTCGGAAACTTAAATTTGCTATCGCTTTGACGCAGATGACGCGGATTTTTAATATTCTTAATCTGTATTATCAGCGTCATCTTTGTCTGAAAAATAATCAGACAGAAAGCTGCGAATTTATGCCCCACTTTGTCCTTTTTGAGATAACTTTGCATCAGAATAAATAAGCCAAGCCATGCCTTTATCCCAAGACACCCTCCGCTTCATCCGCGAGCATCGCCGCGACGACGTGCGCAGCCTTGCCTTGCAGGCACGCCGCTACCCTTCGGTAGACATGCCCGCCGCCATCACACAGATTTCCGGCTGGCAGATTGCCAAAGAGAAGATACCCGCATGGGCCGAGAACGAGCATATACTCTACCCCGCCCACCTTTCTCTGGAACAATGCTCCTCCCAAACAACGGCACAGTATAAAGCGGAGATTATAACTAACCTGCTACATACAGAACAAGAACATCCCGCGCAGAACAGTACCCCCGCATCAGCCGGCACCTTTACCGACCTCACCGGAGGTTTCGGCATCGACTGCGCCTATCTCTCCTCCCGCTTCGGGCATGCCACTTACGTCGAGCGCCAGGAAACCCTCTGCCAGATAGCCGCACACAACTTCCCTGTCCTCGGCCTGAACCACATCTCCGTCTGCCACGCAGACAGCGTCCGCCATCTGCAAGAGATGGAGCCCGTGGACTGTATATTCATAGACCCTGCCCGCCGCGACGGACACGGCGGAAAGACCGTAGCCATCGGCGACTGCGAACCCGATATAGCCGCCCTCGAAGAACTGCTGCTGCGCAAGGCAAGACACGTACTGGTAAAACTCTCCCCCATGCTCGACCTCACCCTTGCCCTGAACGATTTGAAGCATGTACGAGAGGCACACATCGTCTCCGTGGGCAACGAATGCAAGGAACTGCTGCTCTTGCTGGGACAAGGCGAAGGAGTGCCGGCAGACGACATCCCCATCCATTGCGTCAACTTCACCGGTGTACCGGCTCCCCAAGCCCTCGTCTTCACCCGCCGGCAGGAGAAGGAGCGTGCATGCCCCTACACCCCTCAACTGAAATCATACCTCTACGAACCGAATGCCTCCGTGCTGAAAGCCGGTGCATTCCGCAGCCTCTCCTCATTGTATAAGGTGGAAAAACTGCATCCCAACAGCCACCTCTACACCTCGGACCACTTCCTGCCGGACTTCCCCGGCCGCAAGTTCCGGATTACCTCCTCCTGCGGCTTCGGCAAGAAAGAAGTGAAAGAGATGCTGGCTGCCGAGAAAAAGGCGAACCTCACCGTGCGCAACTTCCCCGCCACCGTGGCCGAACTGCGCAAACGACTGAAATTGGCCGAAGGGGGAGGCACTTATCTCTTTGCCACTACTCTGGCAGACGAGAAGAAGGTACTTATCCGCTGCCAGGCTACGGGATAAGACACCAACCCCTATACCTTCCCCTGCACGAGATGTACATCTCATACAGTCCGAGATGCACATCTCGTGCATCTTTAGCATCAGTCTGCCAGATGACGGCAAAGGGAGATACCGCCGAAAAGGTACTACCTCCAAGAATTTATGTAACCTCATTGTAACTGAATCGTTATCTGTTCTTCAACGCTCCGCAACCTCCACGTAACGGCAACCCTCTACTTTTGCGGCAGATTATTAACAGATAATAACAAGTATGAAACAGATTTTGAGAGCATTCTTATTCTTACTCCTATTCACCGCCACCGTCAATACGGCCATTGCCGACGAAAAAGCAAATGTCACGAAACAAGGAACTGTACGTGGACGCATCATCGACGCCACTAAACAAACTCTCCCGGGCGCATCCATCTACATCGAGAAACTACACACTGGCGTGACGAGCGACGTCAACGGCTTCTACACTTTCTCTAACCTTGACCCGGGAACCTATACAGTAAAGGTGAGCTACGTGGGCTACTCTCCCGTAGAACTGAAAATCACCATCCCCGCAGGCCGTACACTGGAAAAAGACGTCGTACTGAACGAAGGCGTGGAGTTGCAGGAAGTGGTGGTAGGCGGCGCCTTCCAGGGACAGCGCCGTGCCATCAACTCACAGAAAAACAACATGGGGATTACGAATGTAGTCTCTGCCGACCAGGTAGGCAAGTTCCCCGACTCCAACATCGGTGACGCCCTTAAACGCATCTCCGGCATCAACGTGCAGTACGACCAAGGCGAGGCACGCTTCGGGCAAGTGCGGGGCACGAGTGCCGACCTCAGCTCCGTCACCATCAACGGCAACCGCGTTCCCTCTGCCGAAGGCGATACGCGCAACGTACAGCTCGACCTCATTCCGGCAGACATGATTCAGACCATCGAAGTGAACAAGGTAGTAACCGCCGATATGGACGGCGACGCCATCGGCGGCAGCATCAACCTCGTCACCAAGAACTCCCCCTACAAGCGTACCATTGCCGCCACCGCCGGAACCGGCTACAACTGGGTGAGCGAAAAGGCGCAACTGAACCTTGGCTTCACCTACGGCGACCGCTTCTTCAACGACAAACTCGGCTTGATTGTATCGGCCTCCTATCAGAACTCACCTTCCGGTTCCTACGACACCGAATTTGTATGGGAGCAGGATGACAACGGCAAGACGTACGTCAACGACTACCAAATCCGCCAATACTACGTCACCCGCGAACGCCAAAGCTACTCCGCCGCACTGGACTGGGACATCAATGCCAACCACAAACTCACCTTCAAAGGCATCTTCAACAACCGCAACGACTGGGAGAACCGCTACCCTACCACGCTGAAAGACCTTGACCCCGACGGCAACGCCACCGTACGCATACAGACCAAAGCCGGTACGCCGGACAACCGTAACGCCCGCCTGGAACGCCAGCGCACCATGGACTTTGCCCTCGGCGGCGAACACCTCTTCGGCGCCCTCTCCATGGACTGGCACGCCAGCTATGCCAAAGCCAGCGAAGAACGTCCCAACGAACGCTACATCGACTTCCAACTGAAGAAACAGAAGTTCGACATGGACCTGAGCGACGAACGCCAACCCTTTGCCAGCCCCAAAACAGGCTCTACCATGACATTGAACGATGAATTCAGCCTGAAAGAGCTGACGGAACAGCAGGAAGACATCAAGGAGCAGGACCTGAAGTTCTCCGCCAACTTCAAACTTCCCTTCAAGAACGGCAACAAGCTGAAGTTCGGCGCAAAGGTAGTGCGCAAGACCAAGGATAAAGAAGTGGACTTCTACGAATACTCTCCTCTGGACGAGGACGCCTTCATGACGAACAGCCTGGCAAATACAGTGAACCAGACCAACAAGAACTTCATGCCCAACAACAAATACCAGGCAGGCATCTACGCCAGCAAGGAATACACCGGCTCTTTAGACTTGAACAACGCTTCCCTCTTTGAGAAAGAGCAGGTGCAGGAAGAACTTGCCGGAAACTTCAACGCCCGCGAAACCGTGACTTCCGGCTACCTCCGCTTCGACCAAAAACTGACAAAAGACGTGGAACTGATGACCGGACTTCGCATAGAGAACACCAACCTTGCCTATACGGGACGCACCTACGATGCCGACGAAGACCTCACCAGCAAGACCGACCGTCAGCGCAACAGCTACATCAACTTCCTGCCGTCGCTGCTCGTAAAGTGGAATGTAAACGATGACTTCAAAGTGCGCGGTTCGTTTACCCAAACCTTGTCACGCCCCAAATACTCGGCCCTCGTGCCCAGTGTGAACATCAAACGTTCCGACAACGAAATCACCATCGGAAACCCGGAGCTGAAACCTACCGTCTCCTACAACTTCGACTTGAGTGCCGACTACTACTTCCGCAGCATCGGTCTGATAAGCGCCGGCATCTTCTACAAGAAGATAGACGACTTCATCGTAGACCAGGTGAGCACCAACTACGAATACCAGGGTAACACCTACACCCGCTTCACCCAACCCAAGAATGCGGGCAACGCCAACCTGGTAGGGGTAGAGTTATCCTACCAGCGCGACTTCAGCTTCATTGCTCCCGCTCTGAAATGTGTAGGTTTCTACGGAACGTACACCTACACCCACTCTCGTGTGGAAGACTTCAACTTCGAAGGCCGCGAGAATGAGAAAGACTTGAGCATGCCAGGCTCTCCGGAGCATACCGCAAATGCTTCCCTATACTTTGAGAAAGGCGGTCTGAATCTGCGCCTGAGCTATAACTTCGCTTCCGACTTCATCGACGAAATGGGAGAAAGCACCTTCTACGACCGCTACTACGACAAGGTGAACTATATGGACGTAAACGCCAGCTATACCTTCGGAAAGAAGTTCAAGACTACCTTCTACGCCGAAGCCAACAACCTGCTGAACCAGCCGCTACGCTACTACCAGGGCACAAAAGACCGTACCATGCAGGCAGAATACTACGGCGTGAAAGTGAATGCGGGAGTGAAGATTAATTTTTAAACAACGAATTCTATCTCAACAAGTTATCAACATTAACTACTCAACAATTTAATAATGACAATGAAGAAAATATTCCTTTTACTGTTTATTGCCCTACTCGGCAACGCAGCCATTGCCCAAATCACCGATTACTCCATCTTCGACAAGAAGTTCAACTTCTACGTAGCCAATGACCTCGGCCGTAACGGCTACTACGACCAAAAGCCCATCGCCGAACTGATGGGACAAATGGCAGAAGAAGTAGGCCCCGAATTCGTTCTTGCCACCGGCGATGTACACCACTTTGAAGGCGTACGTAGCGTGAACGACCCGCTTTGGATGACCAACTACGAACTTATTTACAGCCACCCGGAGCTGATGATAGACTGGTTCCCCCTGCTGGGCAACCACGAATACCGCGGCAATACGCAGGCTGTGCTCGACTACAGTAATATCAGCCGCCGCTGGACCATGCCCGCCCGTTATTATACCAAGACGTTCGAGGACAACGGCGCTACCATCCGCATCCTTTGGGTAGACACCGCCCCGATGATTGACAAATACCGCAACGACAGCGAGACCTATCCCGATGCCTGCAAGCAGGATTACCAGCAACAACTTTCCTGGATAGATTCCGTACTGACTGCCGCCAAAGAGGACTGGGTTATCGTTGCCGGACACCATCCCATCTATGCCGAAACCCCGAAGGACGAGAGCGAACGCGCGGATATGCAGGCACGTCTCGATCCCATCCTGCGCAAGCACAAGGTGGATATGTACATCTGCGGACACATCCACAACTTCCAGCATGTACGCGTGGCAGGCAGCGACATCGACTATATCACCAATTCTGCCGGTTCGCTCGCCCGCAAGGTGAAGCCCATCGAAGGGACCGTATTCTGCAGCCCCGAACCGGGTTTCTCCATTGTATCGGCCAGCAAAAAGGCACTGGAACTGCGCATGATTGACAAGAAAGGGAATGTATTGCACACGGTGACGCGCAGCAAATAATCCAAGCCGGCACGCAAACAGGCGCATTCCCCCGAAGCCCTGCCGAACAACCACTTTCCTCCCACGAAGCAAAAGACCATGTTTCGTAGGAGGATTTTTCCATCTCATACGACAAAAACAAAGCCTATCCGCAGGAATACAAGAAAAAGCCCTATATTTGCATTTGTCAATACATAACACTAGTGTCCACTAAAAATTTTTTGGTCACTAGTCGGTTAAAAATTAAATAAA